>OHAU01003486.1_pt1 | contig 12477 bp, 12 predicted proteins | sample 1577181 | NCBI WGS metagenome assembly OHAU01 (sample SAMEA3541472, study PRJEB24748) | human gut metagenome | biome: human gut; feature: human-associated habitat; material: faeces | place: China | collected 2012
GGGGCACCCTTTTCACAGAGAGTTTTTTGCAAAAAAATAGCGGAACACCCGCAGGGTGTTCCGCTATTTTGCATTTAAAATTAGCCCTCGATGAGCTCCACGGTCTTCATCTTGACCGGGGTGGTGGGCTTGTCGTTCCAGTCGGTGCGGACAGAAGCGATCTTATCCACAACGTCCATGCCGGCAACCACCTTGCCGAAGGCGGCGTACTGGCCGTCCAGATGAGGGGCATCCTGATGCATGATGAAGAACTGGCTGCCTGCGCTGTTGGGGTTCATGCTGCGGGCCATGCTGATCACACCGCGGGTGTGCTTGAGGGGGTTGTTGACGCCGTTAGCGGCAAACTCGCCCTTGATGTTCCAGCCCGGGCCGCCGGTGCCGGTGCCCAGCGGGCAGCCGCCCTGGATCATAAAGCCGGGGATGACACGGTGGAAGGTCAGGCCGTTGTAAAAGCCTTCCTTGACCAGCTTTTTGAAATTCTCACAGGTGATGGGGGCAACTTCCTCGTTCAGCTCGATGTCGATGATGCCGCCGTCTTCCATAGTAATGCGAACCATAACGCTACAATACTCCTTTTGTGTTGACCCCGCAGCGGGGGTGTTGGGGGGCAGAAATGCCTGCCCGGATATCCCTTATAGTATACCATAGGTTTTGCCCGTTGCAACGATGCAGATGCAACGTTTTTGTGAATTATCTGCCCCAATAGGCTAAAAATACGCGCCGCAACCGGAGTTTGCGCTCTGGTTGGTGGACGCAACCGGGCTTTTGTGCTAAAATCGTGCCACAAAAAACCACAAGAGAAAGCTTCCAAAGGAGGAAACGAATATGAAAAGTGATTTCCTGACCAACCTATTTTTCAGAGCGCTCCAGACGGTGAGCATCGCGACGATGCTCGTGCAGCTGCTGCTGCCGGTGGCCATCGTGGCTGCACTCTATCTGCTCTGGCGCATTGCCCGCAATCTGGAAAAGCCGCCGAAACTTACAGAAGAAGTCAAGATCGTGCGCAAGTCGCTTTCTGAAACGCTCAAGGAGAACCGCACCCGCTGCAAGATGACGCAGGAGTTTGTGGCTGAGACTATCGGCGTAAGCCGTCAGGCAGTGTCCAAGTGGGAGAACGGCACCTCGGAGCCGAACACCTCCAACCTGATGGCACTGGCAAGGCTGTACGGCATCCCGGCAGAGGATCTGCTCAAGGGCGTGGAAAGCGCACTGGAAGCACAGGAAAAATGATTACAACTCCCCCTGCAGCTCCACCATATCCGCCCAGAAGCGTTTGGGGCAATGGGTCATGCGGCCTTTTTCGTTGTGGCGCGCTTTGATTTCCAGCGTTTTGTAGAACTGCGTCCACAGCGCCTGAAATTGTTGCTCCCGTGCACTGGGCGGCGGCAGCTCCAAAGGCGCTGCCAGTTCCAGCAGCCGGGTGCTGTGTCCCTCGTGCAGCAGCACCGCCTGATGGACGGCATCATAGATCATGAAATCCTCCTCCGGGAAGCGTCCGCAGAAGTGTGGGCGCAGCAGGGGGAGGATATAATTTTTGGGGTGGATGACCGCGCCCAGCATCCCGTCATGTTCCTCGAAACGCACAAAGCCCTGAAACTTGTCTACCTCCCAGTCCAGACTTTTTTTCATGGCGTAGAGGGGCGCGACCACCGGATGCCCCTCCCGCTTGACCGTGCCCGGGCCCAGCGCAAAGGCCAGATGCAGAAACCGGAGCAGAAGCAGCTCCTTGTCCTCCTGTCCGGAGAGAAAATCCCGGCTGACGAGGTACTCGGTCTCTGCGCCCAGCTTTTTGCCAAAGCTGGCAAACACCCGCCGGGCAACGGCGGGGTCGGTGGCAATGTCCTTGACCGGGTAAAGGGTGGCGGTCTCCCGCTGGGGCGTCCACACCGCAAAGGGAAGTTCGTGCTGGGCAAAGCTTTCGTACACGCAGCACAGAAAACCCTCAAAGCTGCCGTCGTACAGGTAGACCACGTTGGCATCGTGCAGCTTGCGCGCCCCCTTGGGGCTTACAGCGCCTTGGCAAGACATTGCACTGCCTCCTCCCTTACCATGCGGACAGCCGCCCGGGGCGGCACGCCCTGCCCGATGAGGTTGTCCACAGCGGGCGGGCTGAACAGGCTCAGCTGCTCGCAGCTGCCGCTGAATACGTTGGGGTCGATGAGCGCCCGGGTAATGCGCTCCCGCCCGGCATTGCCGCGCCCCGGGTGCGCCCCGGAAAAGCCCCGGCAGATGATGAAGTACTGCGCCCGCTTGAGCACCACGCCCATGCGTTTCAGCTCGTCCAGTCCCAGCGCTGCCTGCTTGCGGGCGCGCCAGATGCGCCGGGCGCTTTTGGGGCCGATACCCGGCACCCGCAGCAGCATCTCGAAGGGGGCACGGTTCACGTCCACCGGGAACAGCCCGTAGTGCTGCACCGCCCAGTTGCATTTGGGGTCCAGATAGGGGTTAAAGTTGGGGTTATCCTTATCTAAAATTTCGTCTGCCTCGAACTGGTAGAACCGCAGCAGCCAGTCTGCCTGATACAGCCGGTGCTCCCGCAGAAGGGGCGGCTTGGTGTCCAGCGCGGGCAGGCGGGTGTCCTCGGCTACCGGGATGTAAGCGGAGTAGAACACCCGCTTCAGCCCGTATTTCTGGTACATCCCCTCAGTCAGTTTTAAGATGTGGTAGTCCGTCTCCGGCGAAGCGCCCACGATCATCTGGGTGCTCTGCCCGGCGGGGGCAAACTTGGGCGCGTGGCGGTAAAGAGTAAGCTCCTCCCGGCTGGCAGCGCCGGACACCGCGATCTGCTTCATGGGGCGGAAGATAGAGTGCCGCCCCTTGTCCGGGGCCAGCAGGTTCAGGCTGCGCTCGCTGGGCAGTTCCACGTTCACGCTCAGACGGTCGGCCAGATACCCCAGCTGCTGCAAAAGTTCCGGGCTTGTGCCCGGGATGGCCTTGGCGTGGATGTAGCCCCCAAAGCGGTATTCACCCCGCAACAGCCGCAGCACCGCCAGCATCCGCTCGGTGGTGTAGTCCGGGGTGCCAAGCACCGCACTGGACAAAAACAGACCCTCGATGTAATTGCGGCGGTAGAATTCCATGGTCAGCTCTGCCAGCTCCCGGGGTGCAAAGGTGGCGCGGGGGATATCGTTGGAGCGGCGGTTGACGCAGTAGCCGCAGTCGAAGGAGCAGCAGTTGGTCATCAGTACCTTGAGCAGGCTGACGCAGCGGCCATCGGCGGTAAAGGCGTGGCAGCAGCCCGGGGCATAGCAGCTGCCCACCGTGCCCGGGCGCGCGGTGCGGGACGCCCCGCTGGAAGTGCAGGCAACGTCATATTTGGCGCTGTCCGCCAGAATGGTCAGCTTGTCCATCAGGGTCTGTTCCATGCAGAATGCACCTCCATAGGGGATAAAACCGGGAAAAGGGTCAAAAAATAAAGCCATACGCAAAATAGCAAATGGCTTTATGAAGATAGGGGGGACGTCTTTGACAAAAAGCAAGCGCTTACCGGAACAAAAGCCTTCCCCCGTCCGGGGGAAGCCTTCAGCAGCGAAATTTTAAATCGCCCCGCTTACCACTTGGCTTTGGTCTCCACCACGCGGCCTGCAATGTGCAGGTGGTTCAGGTCCTCGCCCCTGATGACCATTTCATGATAGGCGGGGTTGAAGGGCTGCAGCACCACGCAGTTGCCGCGCTGGATGTAGCGCTTCAGGGTGCCCTCGCCCTCATCGCCGTAGATCAGCACGCCCAGATCGCCGTTTTCCAGCGTGTCCTGCTTGTGCACCAGCGCAAGGTCGCCATCCTGAATGCGGGGCTCCATGCTGTCGCCGCGCACCACCAGATAAAAATAGTTGGAGGGGTCCTTTACGCGGGCGTACTCCTGCCCGTAGTCCTCTTCAAAGGCCAGTGCGCCGTAACCGGCCTTCACCGTGCCGATGACCGGGATCAGGCTCTCGGTGTAGCTGCCGAAAAAGCGCTCCTCGGGGGCAGAAACGTTGCTGACCGGGCGGTACAGCCCCAGCAGATAGTCCGCCGTGGTGTTCAGCAGTTCCGCAATGCGGGCCACGGTGGAGGGATCGGGGGAGGACTTGCCGCTTTCCCACTTGCCGACAGCCTGCTGGGTGACCCCCAGTCTGGAGGCAAGCTCCGCTTGGCTGACGCCCTGCTTTTTGCGGCACTGCTTCAATAGCTCTGAAAACGACATGATGATGCTCCTTTTCCCAATGGGTGGTTTATGTTGGTTTTATTATACAACAAAAGGGTGTTTCTGTAAAGAGAAAATCCAAAAAAACTTCGAATAAAGGTTGTGATAAATGCGCCTGCTGTGCAGCTATCGTACAGAAAAAAGAAAAATTTGCATAAGGGCTTGACAGAACGGCGCAAATCTGGTAAAGTAAATAGGCATTCGACACGGCGTAACGCGAGTGTCCACAAGGAGAGATGTCCGAGTGGTTTAAGGAAGCAGTCTTGAAAACTGCCGTACGGCAACGTACCGTGGGTTCGAATCCCACTCTCTCCGCCATTTTTTATTGAATAAGTGTAACACACTTTGCTCTGGAGTAGTACTCAAGAGGCCGAAGAGGCGCCCCTGCTAAGGGCGTAGGTCGTCTAAACAACGGCGCGAGGGTTCAAATCCCTCCTACTCCGCCAAGAAAATCCCTCGTAGTTTCGTGAAAACTGCGGGGGATTTTCCTTTTTGTGGGGGAAACTCCCTCAGTCAAAACCTGACGGTTTTGCCAGCTCCCTCGGGGGAGCTGTCGCGCAGCGACTGAGGGGCTATAAATGGAGAAGCGAAAAAAGCGTTAAAGCGATAGCGCCGACTGGCGCAGCGCTAGCTTTTTTGTGCTTCGACTTCTTCTTTAGGATTGTCAAGGGCGAGCAGCCCTTGGCCCGTTGCGGGGTGGGTGGAGTCCAGAGGTAGGGAGGGGGGAGTCGGAACACCCCTCCCTGCCTCTGGCCCAGCGGAGCGTCCCTGCGCGCTGACGGCAGGTAGAAAGTTACCATAGCAGCAACGCTGCAACTGCTGTTTTCCGTTACGACCCCTTCCCCCAAAATACAATGCCGGACAGCCCGCAGACTGTCCGGCATTGCGCTATTTATCGGTAAAATTACAGCAGCAGGTTCGTGATGCCTGCCAGCACCAGCAGGTGCACCGGGTAGAACCAGTAAAAGGCCTTCTTTTGCAGCGGACTGCACGCACCGCGCTGCCCATTATAGAACCAGACCAGCACAAAGGCCAGCGGGGCGGTGAGCTCGAACATAAAAAGCAGCGCGCCCGCAAGGCACTGCCGCTTGCGGTTTGCGCGGGTGAGGTATAAGGCGCAGATGATGATCACGCCGCTGGCGTTGTAGTCGGTGCAGGCAGCCAGCGCCAGCGCGGCGCACCCGCCCGCCCACACAAGCCCCTGCCAGCCGGGCAGGCCGTTTTCCTTTTCAAAGCGCTTGAGCCCTGCCATAGCCAGCACGCCCAGCGCCAGCGTCCAGTAAACGTTCTGCGCACTGGGGTCAAAGGGGGTGCGGAAGAACGCAAGGTCAAAGGGTACCTCGCTCAAAATGCCGAACAGCACCAGCCGCCCAAGGTAGCCTTTGACGTTGTGGGTGTGCACAAAGCCCTCCACCAGCAAAAAGCAGAACAGGGGAAAGGCCAGCCGCCCGGTGAAGCGCAGCACCATGTCCAGCCGGTACAGCGGGTAGGCGGAAAGGGCGTCCTGCGAGAGGGTGCCGGCGTCCAGCCCGGGCGTAAGGATGCCTGCCTCGATGCAGGACGCGCCGATGTGGTCCACCAGCATGGTAATGCAGGCAATGGTTTTAAGAGCAGTGCCGCTGAAGGTGCGGCGCGGGGAAAGTGCGGTCATAAAAAATACCTCGTTCAGATCGTTAAAAATCGTTACAGGAACTATAACGAAGGAAAGACGGTATTTCCTGCAAAAATCGCGGCAAAATCTGCACAGAACGTGCAAAAATCGGGGCAAAATGCTTGACAGAAAAGGCGCGGGATAGTACAATCAAGAAGATAATTGAACTATCTCAAATGAAAGATGAAAAAGATTCACAGAGAATCGGGCGTCTCCGAACCAGTAAAGGCGGAAGGAGGCTTTGGGCATGACGCTTTTTTCCTACGAAATTTTTGATGCCGTGGCCCGGCAGGGCAGCTTTAACAAGGCGGCACAGCAGCTGCACCTGACCCCCTCGGCCATCAGTCACGCCATTGCCGTAATGGAGGAGGAGCTGGGCTTTGCCCTGTTCAACCGCGGCAAAAACGGCGTATCCATGACCAGCTACGGCGCTTCCCTGTATCCCTCTATCCGCGAGGTGCTCAACAGCGACGAGGCGCTGAAGCAGAGCATTGCCCGCCTGAACGGTCTGGAAAAGGGCAAGGTGAAGCTGGGTGTATTCAACTCGGTGTGCGCTTCGCTGCTGCCCGGGCTGCTGAAAAGCTTTGCGGCGCATTATCCGCAGATCGAGATCGAAGTATATCAGGGCACCTACGATGATGTCAAGGAATGGCTGCGCACCGGTCAGGTGGACATCGCCTTCCTGTCCTCCACCTGCCGGGAGGAGTTCAACCTCACCGAGCTGTTCCGGGAGCCGCTGCTGTGCATCGTGCCGCAGGACTGGCCGGAGCCGCAGGACGGCGTAATGACCCCGGCGCTGATGAACGGCCAGAGTTTTGTGGTGCAGTGCGATGCCACCGACGCCGAGATGCGCCAGTTCCTCAAGAAATACAAGATCGGCACCGAGCGCCGCTGCCACGTCATCGACGACCAGTCCAACATCGCCATGGTGGAGGCCGGACTTGGCATCTCCATCATGCCGCAGATGCTGCTGCGGGACTGCAAAGCCGCCGTCAAGGTGTACCCCATCGAGCCGGAGGAGTACCGCGTGGTGGGCTTGGCCGTGCAGCGCCCGGCCTCCATGGCTCCCGCCGTGGAGCAGATGTTCCACCACATCGTGGAGTACTGCCACGAACTGGATCTTTCGCTGTAATAAAGAATATTCTTGTATCTGTCAACCGGGAAGTTCTGCGGAGCTTCCCGGTTGATTTTTTACAGGGAGTGTAAAGAAAAAGCGGCAGTTACAGCGGCACTGGGAACGTTTCTGCTTGCCTTTAGCATGCAGGGACGCTCCGCTGGGCCAGAGGCAGGGAGGGGTGTTCCGACTCCCCCCTCCCTACCTCTGGACTCCACCCACCCCGCAACGGGCCAAGGGCTGCTCGCCCTTGACAATCCTAAAGAAGAAGTCGAAGCACAAAAAAGCTAGCGCTGCGCCAGTCGGCGCTATCGCTTTAACGCTTTTTTCGCTTCTCCATTTATAGCCCCTCAGTCGCTGCGCGACAGCTCCCCCGAGGGGGAGCAAGCGCTCGCCCGCAGAGCCGCGCTTTCGCAGAAAGCGGCACTGCAAATGCCGTTTGCGCCTTTACGACCCCTCCCGTGAAAATGCGTTTGGAGCGCTCCGCAGAGCGCGACAAACGCGAAATTTAAAATATTCTTTCCGCTGATTATGCCCAGAGCGCAAGCGGAGGGCATTCTAAATCGTCCCGTCTGCCGCCGCAAGTAAAAATTGCATCCTACGGCAAAAAGGATTATACTATAAAAAAGCGCTGCGGGGTACGATCTGCAGGGCAGGATGCGGGGGATGAAACCATGAAACGACGGGATTTTTGTAAGGGTCTTGCGGTGACCTTTGCAGCGGGGACGCTTGCACCCGCTGCGGCGCTGCCGCAGGCCGGGGCGGCTACAGCCTTGGTCGGCCGCGCCGTACCGGACGACTACTATACCCTGTGGTACCGCAGCGACCGCTGCGGTGCCGACCTGCGGCACGACTACTATTACAGCGACAGCCTGTTCGACCACCCTGCCACGGAGTACGACAACCAGCTGGCGCTGGCCACCTTGGGCATGGCGGCAGCCGCCGACTGTACATGGGAGAGCGACCAGCGCTATTGGATGGAGGGGGAGGTCGGCCGCGCCGACCATATCCGGGACGCCTTTGCAAAGCTGGGCTTTACCGAGGTGCAGCTGTTCAACTATACCCACAGCCTGAACGACACCCCGGACACCGTGGGCTGCGCCATCGCCCGCAAAACGCTGGTGCGCGGCGGCAGGCAGGTGACCATCATCGGGGCGTTCCTGCGCGGCTCCGGCTACGGGGCCGAGTGGTCCGGCAACCTTCATGCAGGGCCGGGCAGCGCCCACGTCGGCTTTGTGACGGCGGCGCGGCAGCTGGTTGAAAAAATACGAGGATACGTTCAGACGTCGGCAAAGCGTCAGCCGCTGGGCACCCTGAAGCTCTGGATGGGCGGTTACAGCCGGGGCGGCGGTGTGGCGAACCTTGTGGCAGCGCGCCTGCCCGCTGTGCTGCCGCAGCTGGAAAAGAAAAACACCTTTGTCTATACCTTTGCCGCCCCGGCGTCCCTGACGGCGGCAGATTGCCCCGATTTGCAGCAGGATTATGACAACAACCACGCGGCAGACGGCAGCCTGAAAAAGAACTGGGGCACCAGCAATATCTTCAATATCGTTTCCAGCGGCGATGTCATTCCCCGCATCCTGCCCGCAGAGTGGGGCTTTTACCGCAACGGCAACGACCGCTTTCTGCCCTCTACGGTCATCCCGGAGGAGCTGCAGGCACTGAACGACCGCAGCGCAGGGATGGAAGGCACGCCGATGGACTTCGGGCGGCTGGCGGTCTCCGAGGAGACCGATGCTGTGCTGCGCTCCATGCTGGACCTGTTCTGCGACCGTCAGACCTACTACAAGGGCTATGAGGACGCCATGCGCTGTATGCTGCAATGCGCGACCACCCGCACGGAGGAAGAGGTGACCCGGGGCATCGTGCGTGACGATGCCGCCGTGGTGGCGCAGCTGCGCAGCATGGAACTGATGCAGCGCTTCCCGCAGGAAAAGGTGGAGCGCTGCGTACAGGCAGCCTCGGCGCTGAGCCGTCCGGTACTGGAAAAGCTGGGCAGCGCGGTGCCGCTGCAGGCGCAGCAGATCGTCATCCCTATGCTGGCGGTGGGCCTGTGCTTTGAGCTGCAGCCGGAGACGGTGCAGCTGGTGGCAGACTTTGTCCTGTCCACCATCACGGTAAAGGGGCAGCTGAGCGGCATTTTAAAGACCGTGTTGTGCCACTTTCAGGAAAACTACATTACCGTGCTGGAAGCCTACGACCCCGCCGACCACGGCATGACGCCCTACACCCGCCGGGAAGAGCTATAAACAAAAGTCCGCTGCGCAGACACCGCGCAGCGGACTTTCTCGTTTTTGAAAAGAAGCTCAGAACTTGAACAGGTTCAGCCCGGTAACGGGGTCGTACTGGCGGTCTACCGTGCCGTCCAGAACCTCCACCACCATCTCGCAGGTGGCGCTGACCACCGCCCGGTTCAGATGCCCGCCGAACACCTCGCCCTTGTCGTTTCCGGCGCTCATGTGCAGGTGGGTGTAGAATTCACCGTTCATGGTGTTGATGGTGCCGGTCAGGGACACGATCTCAAAGCTGCCGCTGAAGGTGTTGGCGTAGTATTGCTTTTCTGCTACATTATATACGCCCACCGTAAAGCTGTTGGTGGCGCCCAGCGCCTGCACAGCGGCAAGACGGATGTTTTCCTTCAGGGCAAGTTCTTTGACCTGTTCAAGGATCTCCTCGTCCTTGTCGATGCGTACAATGATCTTATTGCCGAAACGTTTGTATTCCATGGGGAAGCATCTCCTTTATGTGTGTTTTGTGCGCTGCCTTTTGCTAGGAACGAGTACGGCAAACGGGAATTTAGTAACGCAAAAGGAAATATATGACATATACCCAACTAAGTAATCCGTGAAAAATCGCCCAACCGATAGACTTCCACGTTGTATAACTAATAACCATAGCTAATGCACTTCCAAAAGTTATCCCTGATTTTACCGTTTTCTTGACATTCGTTGATTTATTATCTTCCACGTTTGTTTCCTCCACAAATTTGGATTCGTTGCGCTAAGCCGAGTATATCACACTCGCCAAGGAAAGAACACCCCGATAAGAGTGAAATTCTCGGTTTGCTGTTCCGGGCTGGCGAATGACACAAAAAAATCCCCAGACCGAATGGTCTGGGGATGTGGTGGAGCATTGTCAGCGGCAGTTGAACCCGATGTGTTCAGCCGGCACGATGAATGCCAAAGAACGGCGCAACGGTAGATGCGGGCTTTCCGCTGTTGCGTGCTTGCTTCAAGCCATAGTTTTTCCGCGCCACGGCTTCCACAAAAGCACGGTCTTTTTCGGACGCATTATAGTAATCCACATGAAAACGCTTACAGGTCATGAGTAGTTCGTCCAGCCACGACATGGTTTCATCCGACATGGGAGAAAAATCAATGTCAAAATCTTTATTGTACTCTTTCATGTGATCTTCCTCTTTTGATGCTGCATCGACTTCAATATTGATATGCTTCCCGGTAGCAGATTCTATTACATAGTATTGCAAAACCATAGTGCCCACCTTCTTTCAGCTTTATTATAACGAAAATACGGTGGATTTACAAGCGGCGCAGCAGCCACTACAAAAAATCCCCAGACCGAATGGTCTGGGGATGTGGTGGACGGTACAGGACTCGAACCTGTGACCTCCTGCACGTCAAGCAGATGCTCTACCAGCTGAGCTAACCGTCCATATTCTGTTTTGCCGAAACCAGCTAGATTATAATACCATATCTGATGCCAAAAAGCAAGGACTTTTTTCAAAAATTGTAAAACTTTTTTGAAAAAGCACCCCAAAACCCGGCTTCTGTGCGGTGCAGCGCGGGTTTTGAGGCGGCGAGCGACAGCTTTCTTGTTGCCCCCAACCAGACGTTGTGCTATAATAGAAAACTATAATAGGAGTAGTGTCGGAAAGGGAGCACAGCATGAGAGTTTTGGGCATCGACCCCGGTTACGCCATCGTGGGCTGGGGCGTGGTGGAGTATGCGGGCAACCGCTTTGCGCCGGTGGATTTCGGCGCGGTATGCACGGACGCGGGCGTGCCGTTTGAGCGGCGGCTGGACGAGGTGTATACCGGCATCAAGGAGGTCATCGAACGCACAAAGCCCGAGGTGCTGGCCATCGAAAAGCTGTTCTACCAGCACAACCAGACCACCGTCATCGGTGTAGCCGAGGCGCGCGGGGTCATTCTGCTGGCGGCGGCGCAGGCGGGGCTGCCCATCTACGAGTACACCCCCATGCAGGTCAAGCAGGCGGTCACCGGCTACGGCAAGGCCGTTAAAAAGCAGGTGCAGGAGATGACCCGGGTGCTGCTGCATCTGCCCGCCGTGCCAAAGCCGGACGATACCGCCGATGCGCTGGCTATGGCCATTACCTTCTGCCACACCAACGGCAACCAGCTCAACCGCTACACCCGCCGGGTGGCGGGACCGATTTAACCGATAAAAAGCTCCCCCTGAGAGGAAAGACTTCCCCCGCGCCGGGGGAAGATGTCGCGCTGCGACAAAAGGGGGAATCTGGCAATGCCGTAAGGCATTGACTGAGAGGGTTTTATTCAAATGATCTACTGTCTGACTGGAAAAATCGTGAAAAAAAGCCTGAACGCCGTGGTGCTCAGCTGCGGCGGCGTGGGCTATTATACCCAGTGCCCGGCCAGTGTGGCGGGGGCGCTGCCCGGTGTGGGGCAGGAAACTACCCTGTACACCGTGATGAGCGTGACCGAGAACGATGTGAGCCTGTACGGCTTTGCCACCGAGGAGCAGCAGGCCTGCTTTGAGATGCTGACCGCCGTGTCCGGCGTTGGCCCCAAGGTGGGGCTGGCCATCCTCAGCGTCATGGAGCCGCAGCGGGTGGCGCTGGCCATCTCGGCAGGGGACCACAAGGCCTTTAAGGCTGCCTCCGGCGTGGGCCCGAAGCTGGCGCAGCGCATCGTGCTGGAACTGAAGGATAAGGTGTCCAAGGGCTTTGTGGACGGCATCTCGCTGGAGGATGTGGCGGGCTCTGCCGCCGACACGCCCGCGACCCAAAGCAGCGCACAGGCCATTGCAGCGCTGGTGTCGCTGGGGTACAGCCAGAGCGAGGCGGCGCTGGCCATCGCAAAGATCGATGCCACGCTGCCGGTGGAAGAGATCATCAAGCTGGCCTTGCGCAGCATGGCAGGCAGGAGGTAAGCAATGCAGGACGATACCGCGCTGTACGGCGCAAAAATGATGCAGCCCGTCATGACCCCGGCGGACAATGAGGAAAATAACCTCCGCCCGCAGCATCTGGAGGACTACATCGGGCAGGAAAAGGCCAAGCAGAACCTGAAAATCTATCTGGAAGCCGCCAAGCGCCGGGGCGAGCCGGTGGATCACATTCTGCTCTACGGCCCGCCGGGCTTGGGCAAGACCACACTGGCGGGCATCATTGCCAACGAGATGGGGGTGCAGATCCGCATCACCAGCGGCCCGGCCATTGAAAAGCCCGGCGACCTTGCCGCCCTGCTGACCAACCTGCAGGAGGGCGATGTGCTGTTCATCGACGAGATCCACCGCCTGTCCCGGCAGG
>OHAU01003492.1_pt1 | contig 12449 bp, 9 predicted proteins | sample 1577181 | NCBI WGS metagenome assembly OHAU01 (sample SAMEA3541472, study PRJEB24748) | human gut metagenome | biome: human gut; feature: human-associated habitat; material: faeces | place: China | collected 2012
ATTGCAGCTCGATGTCTTGTGGAATTAAGCGACTCGATTAAAAATAACAGTGGCGGACTGATTTCAGTATTTACTGGCGATAATGATCTAACTAAATTCGGAACACAAATTTCGTTATTTGGTAACGGGTTGTTTGCATACGGAAATTCTGTATCGCAATTAAATGTAGACGCAATCAACGCATCAATTCCAGCCGCTAAAGGGTTGGTAGAAGTTGCAAACAGTATTCAGAATAACATAGGAGGATTAACCAGTTTATTCACTGGCGATAACGATCTAAAAACTTTCGGTAGTACATTATGTACGTTCGGACTAGGTTTAAAAGATTATGCTAACTCAGTAACAGAATTAAATGTAGATGCCATATCTAATTCTATACCAGCCGCGAAAGCACTAGCTGAGTTAACAAATGTGATACCTCAAAATGGAGGGTTACTCAGTATCTTTACCGGCAATAATGACTTGAGTTATTTTGGAATCCAATTGTCATCTTTTGGTTTCGCCATGAATTCATATGCGGATTCTGTTTCAGGATTTGATGAATCGTCATTAGCATCTATGGACGCAGTAGCAGAGGCAGCTTCTAAATTGGCAGGTATGAGCTCCAGTCTTCCTCAGCTTGGCGGATTATTTGGTTTATTCACAGGCGAACAGAGTTTGTCAACATTTGGTTACCAGTTATCTTCATTCGGCGGATCGATTAAAGCATATGCCGATTCAGTATCAGGCATTGGCGAAGACTCCGCAACATCCATTGACATGTCTGTTAATGCAGCATCGAAATTGGCTGGTTTATACGATCATATTCCACAACTTGGCGGTTTGGCATCTATCTTTTCTGGAGATCAGAATCTTATTGTCTTTGGGAATCAATTGGTTCCTTTTGGCAAAGCTCTGAAAGAGTATGGAGATGCCGTCACGGGTTTGACTACTGAAGATATACAAAATTCAACATCAGCAGTGTCCGCATTGGTCGAGATATATAACTGTCTTGACAAAACAGGTGGTTTGAGCGGATTGCTTTCAGGGAATTCTGATTTGTCAGCTTTGGGGGATCAGTTAGAGCCACTAGGAAAAGGGCTAAAGTCGTATTCAGATTCTGTCACCGGAATCGGGGTAGAAGATATTAAAAATTCCGCAATTGCTGCAAAAGAGTTGGTTTCTGTTATCGAAAGTATTAATGGCATATCAACATCGAATGTTGGATCATTTGTAACTGCTATTAACACGCTCGGAACCGCTCAGGTTGAAAATTTTGTTAGCGCTTTTTCAGATAAGTCAGCAGCCTCAAGATTACAAACTGCCGGCGCAAACCTTATATCATCACTCGAGAAAGGTATTAAATCCAAATCTGAATCTATCAAATCATCCATGACGTCTGTGCTGAATACACTTATAAACGATGTCAAAGGTAAAACTGATAAATTCAAATCCCCAGGTGAAAAGATCGTCGTTAAGATGACTTCTGGAATTAAAGGTAAAAAAGGCGAAATATCCAAAGCTCTGATTTCAGCTATTAAAAGCGCGTTGAAAGACGTTAAATCTTATTATACAGATTTCTACTCAGCAGGCTCTTACCTTGTATCTGGATTCGCTAAGGGCATATCTGCCAACACCTATAAGGCCACAGCAAAAGCTCGAGCAATGGCGAAAGCAGCGACCAAAGCGGCTAAAGAACAATTAGATATCAATTCCCCATCAAAAGTGTTTGAGAGACTTGGAAAATTCGTCCCGGCTGGATTAGCCGTCGGCATAGAAAAGATGTCTCATGTTTCTTCCGGCTCTGCCAAAAACATGGCTCAATCAGCAGTAGAAACAGCACGAACTGCCTTGTCGAGAATGACTGATGTTCTATCTAGTGATATGAGTAATGTCCCAACAATCACACCAGTTCTGGACCTGTCAAATGTTCAATCTGGAATGGGGACACTTGGAACAATGCTCAATTCTGCTAACTCAATTGGACTTACAGCAAATCTTAATGCTATCAGTTCAATGAGAGCTGCCCGTCGTCAAAATGGAAATAACGGCGACGTTGTGTCTGCTATCAAAAGCCTTGGTAAAGATATTAATAACATGGATAGGAACTCATATAACATTGGAGGAATCACTTATGAACAGGGTTCTGACGTCGCCGAAGCAATTGAAACTCTTGTGAGAGCATCGATAATAGGAGGGAGATCTTAACAATGCCTAGAGTATCAAATATTGGCATAAAGCTTCAATCTGGAACAGATAATACTTATATCGCCACTTGGAGTTTCAATGAAACAACCACGACGACCGTGACGACTAGCGGAATAAAAGCTGGAAGCCTTGTATCCATTAAATCGGGGGCCACTTACTATAATGGCTCCCATATTCCAGATTGGGTTAAAAACCAGAAATGGTATCTTACGCAAGTTAAAGGTGATCGTGCAGTATTAGGTAAAAACCAATCTGGTAATCACAATATTTGTAGCCCAATCAATGTAAAAAATTTAATCGGCGGTGGTAATACATCATCTACTACAACTACATCATATAACAAAACTTTGGATCATTACACTGTAACGTGGCATTACGATTCTGGTGATGGTATATGGTTTAGCGGCGGTTCTTCTGATACTACCGAAAAATATGCAAGCTATAGTGCTCCGTCGAACGCCAATAGAATCAGAGTTACAATTACTCCAGTATCAACCACTCATACTGTCAACAACACAGAAGTTGCATACTGGAACGGTTCTGCAAATTCAAAAGTTTATTCTTTAGCTGGGGCTCCGCCAGCTCAACCGTCCACTCCAAGTGTCAACGTAGAAAAATACACTTTGACTGCTGGCATCGATAATGTTTCGGACGCCAGAACTGATCAGATTAAGTTTGAAGTATATAACGATACAACTTATGTAAGTTCTGGAATAGCGACAGTAAGAGCTTGTAAGGCCTCTTACCAATTTAGCGTTTCAGCTGGAGGTTCATACCGTGTTCGTTGTGTCGCTATCAACATCGATAATAATTCGAAGATATATGGAAAGTATTCAGATTTTTCATCTGCGGTTACAACAATACCGTTACCACCGTCTGGGTTTACAAAATGCGAAGCCACTTCAAAAACGTCTGTTCGTTTGGAATGGAATGCATCAACCGGGGCAAAAACCTACGATATTGAATATTCAACAAAGAAAGAATATTTCGATGGTTCCGATGGAACATCCACAACAACTGGCATAACTACAACACGGTACGAAAAAACTGGTTTGGAATCTGGAAGCGATTATTTTTTCAGAGTAAGAGCGGTTAACAATCAAGGTGAATCTGCATGGTCCGAAATAAAATCTCTTGTACTTGGTACAGATCCAGCAGCGCCAACAACATGGTCATCGACAACAACTGCGGTGACGGGCGAGCCTTTAAATCTTTACTGGGTTCATAATTCAGAAGATGGATCAAGTCAGACATATGCTGAATTGGAACTTACCATAGATGGAGAAACAAAAACATACACCATCAAAAACACCAAAGATGAAGATGAAAAAGATAATACGTCTGTGTACCCAATCGATACTTCTAAGTATACGGAAGGTACAACAATTCTTTGGAGAGTTCGAACCGCTGGTGTCACCAAAAAGTATGGCGACTGGTCGATTCAAAGAACTGTCGATATTTATGCACCGGCCACTTTAGCTTTAACAGTTAAAGATAAAGATGCCGTTGACATCAACATCCTTACAAGCTTTCCATTTTATGTATCAGCTTTGGCTGGTCCTAAAACACAATCACCGATAAGTTATCATGTCAGTGTGAGATCGAATGAAATGTATGAAACATTAGATCAGGTTGGAAACGTCAAAATAGTTAAAAGTGGAGAAGAAGTATATTCTCAATATTTCGATACGTCTGAAGCATTACTGGTTGAATTGTCTGCCCACAACATAGATTTGGAAAATGAGATTAATTACACGTTAACTTGTGTTGTTGCTATGAATTCTGGATTGACAGCTCAGGAATCTGTAGATTTTACAGTTCAATGGTTAGATCAAACTTATGCGCCAGATGCCGAAATCGGAATTGATGAGGATTCTTATTCTGCTTATATACGACCATACTGTGTTGACGAAAAGGGTATCGTAATTGAAGATGCAATTTTATCTGTATATCGCAGAGACTATGACGGCGAATTTGTTGAGATAGGTAGCGAACTCACGAACGGAGCAAACGTATACCTTACAGACCCTCATCCGTCTCTTGACTATGCACGATATAGAATCATTGCGACTTCGAAATCTACCGGAAGTATTAGCTACTATGATCCGCCAGGTTATCCGATTCAATGCAAATCAATCATTCTTCAATGGGATGAGGCTTGGAGTAGTTTCAATACTTCAAATAGTGATGAAATGGTTAATCCTGCTTGGACTGGATCGTTATTAAATCTTCCATATAATATCGATACGTCTGATAATGGGAATGCTGATGTTTCTTTAGTCGAATACATTGGGCGAGCTCACCCTACTGCGTATTATGGAACACAATTGGGCGAAACAGCAACATGGAATACCGATGTGCCAAAAGACGATGAAGAAACAATATACCAATTACGTAGATTAAAATCATGGCTTGGAGATGTATATGTTCGTGAACCATCTGGCAGCGGTTATTGGGCCAGTGTCAAAGTGTCTTTCAGTAGGACTCACTGCGAAGGGAAGATACCAGTGACGCTAGATATAACCCGTGTCGAAGGAGGTGTTTAACAATGCCCGATTGGACAAAACCGATGCAGCAAACTTTTGAATATTATGAGGTTGATCCAGCAACTTGGTACGATAAAAAACCATTCGGTAATGTAAAAACCAGTACGATCAAAAGAGATTCAGATGCAGAAACACTTGGTTCAGCAACAATAGATTTCAATGATATGGTTGGTGAATGCTATATCAGGATTTATCTCATAACAATTCAAAATGGAATTCGTGAGAGGTTTCCATTAGGCACATTCTTGATTCAAACACCGTCATCAACATTTGACGGCAAAAACAAGACAGTGTCAGTCGACGCTTATACTCCTTTACTAGAGTTGAAAGAGTCTCCGCCACCTTTGGGTTATTCAATCTTGAAAGGTGCGAACATTATGCAAAATGCGAAAATGATATTAAGAGAACATTTGAGAGCCCCGCTCATTGGGACAGATAGTAGCGAAACACTTTATGATGACTTCGTTGCTAATTCCAATGATACGTGGCTCTCTTTTGGTTCTGACTTAATAGCAAATGCCAGGTATAAATTTGATCTTGACGAAATGGGTCGAGTCTTATTCGCCCCTGAACAAAACATGTCTGCGTTGCAACCGGTATACACATATAACGACGATAACAGTTCGATATTATATCCGGAAGTTACTATGGAACATGACATTTATGGAATACCGAATGTAATCGAGGTTGTGTATTCGCAGAACAATAAATATTTCTATGCCAGATCAGTAAATGATGACACAAATAGCCCTCTTTCAACTGTGAATCGTGGTCGTGAAATAATATCTAGGGTTACAGATCCTGATATAAGCGGGATTCCGTCTCAAGCCATGATTCAAGAATATGCTGATCGATTACTCAAAAACTCATCAACAATCGAATATTCAGTTTCATATACCCATGCTTATTGTGGAACCAGAATTGGCGATTGCGTGAGACTGAATTATAGAAGAGCAGGCTTACAGGATGTGAAAGCAAAAATTGTTAGCCAATCAATCAAATGCGAGCCGGGTTGCCCAGTTAGTGAAAAAGCAATTTATACAGTTAAATTATGGGGGTGATTATATATGGCGCTATCAAACGATTTGATCGCTGAATTTGTCAAACTTACAAATGGCGAAAAACAGCCTCCAAGTGAAACCACCATGTATGGTACAGCTGTGGAATACAACGGTCAGATATATGTTCGTTTGGATGGGTCAGATAGAATGACCCCTGTAACCTCAACTGTTAGTATAAAACCCGGCGAACGAGTAATGGTGCTTATGAAGAAGCATACCGCTACAGTGACTGGAAATATTTCATCGCCATCTGCCAGCGATAGTGATGTAAAAGAAGTTGACAAAAAAGTTCAAAATGTAAGCGATCAAATTTCAGAATTCGAAATAATAATCGCTGACAAAGTAAGCACTGATCAATTAGAAGCAGCGGTTGGTAGAATTACAAAACTTGAAACTGATAATGTTACTGTCAACAAAAAACTTACAGTCAATGAAGCCGACATCTCAGACCTCAAAGCGAAAAATGCAGAGATAACTGAGCGGCTTACTGTAAACGAAGCTGATATTGACGATCTCAATGCAAAAAAGTTAGATGTCGAAGTTGCAGATATCAAGTATGCGACGATTGAAAATCTTGAGGCGACAGACGCAACAATTCGGAATCTTAAGAGCGATTATGCCGATTTCAAAGATACCACAACCGAAAAATTGACCGCTCACGATGCGACAATTAATAAATTGGATGTTGACAAGCTTAACGTCACGGATGCAGACGTCAAGTATGCAACGATCAAAAATTTAGAAGCCACTGATGCCGATTTGAAAAATCTTATGTCTGATCATGCTGATTTCAAAGAGGCAACCGCTGGCAAATTCACCGCTCAAGATGCAAGTATTAAAAAACTTGATACTGAAAAATTGAGTGTTGATGCGGCAAACATTAAATATGCTAACATTGATTTCACTAACATTGGCAAAGCCGCAATGGAATATTTCTATGCACAATCTGGATTGATTAAGGACGTAACGGTTGGTGATCAGACAATTACTGGTGAACTGGTTGGCGTTACAATTAAGGGAGACCTCATTGAGGGAAACACAATTGTGGCAGACAAATTGGTGATCAAAGGCGACGATGGTCTTTATTATAAGCTAAACACTGACGGGACAACCGTTGAAAAAGAACAGACAGACTATAACAGCTTAAATGGTCAAATCATCCAAGCAAAGTCCGTTACTGCCGAAAAGATTTCTGTGAATGATTTGGTGGCATTCGATGCGACTATTGCTGGATTTAGTATAACTGATTCAGCATTGTATTCCGGAGCAAAGGCATCGGCGACAAATGGGACACGTGGTATCTATCTTGGAAAAGACGGACAAGTGTCATTCGGCGATGGCCAGAATTACATTATGTATTTCAAAGACACTGATGGTTCTTGGAAACTTGCAATATCTGCAAATAGCATAACATTTAGCTCTGGAAGAAACATCGAAGATGTAATTAGCAGCATGCAAGATCGTATGGATGAAATAGCAGACGAGGTTACCACTTCATTGTATGTTACATCGTCAAAAGGAAACGTTTTCAAGAATACGAATGTATCAACAATATTATCTGTAACAATTATACGTGGCACACAGCGAATTACTGATAGCAAAACATTAGCATTAGTATTTGGCGAGGGTGCTTTTTTACAATGGAGATATCAGTTAAATGATTCTGATGATTATTTAACGCTTGCTCCAGAAGATCAACGAATCGCGGAAGGCGGTTTCAAATTTAAAATCAGTCCAAATGATATAGACACAAAAGGTGTATACGCTTGTGACTTGATTGTAGAAGAAAAGGAGAAAAATCAAAATGGCAATTAGAGCAACTGGTCAGGCAACTATTATTGATGTAACTGACGCTTATAGTATTATATTAACATCAGAGGCTTATACATTTCCTGGCACAACATCTGGTGCATCAGCCGGTCAGAAATGCGCAACGCAAGCAGTCGCATATTGCGGACAGAATCAGTGTCCTGTAGTAGTTGTAGATGCAAAATCTATCATTTGCCCTACTGGCATCACAGCGGCAGTTACTGATAGTGGAACAGCATCGCCGACAATCACATTTACGACAACAGCGGTTATCACCTCGTCCTGTGAGGCAACCGTTCCAGTGACTGTCGACGGTATCACAATTAATAAGAAATTTTCTTTTGCAGTAGCAAAGACAGGCGCTACGGGAGCAAAAGGAGATGCCGGTAGAAGTATCACCGGTGTTACAAACTACTATTTGGCAACATCAGCAGCAACAGGAGTTACAACCGCGACATCCGGTTGGACCACTACAATGCAAACGACAGATACTACTAAGAAATATCTCTGGTGCTATCAGTCCATTGAATATTCAAGCGGAAATCCTACTACAACAGCCCCTGTTATCATTGGAACACACGGTGCAACAGGTAATACCGGCGCAACAGGCAAAGGCATTAAATCCGTAACGAATTATTATCTCACAACTTCGGTAGGAACAGGAGTCAAAACAGATACATCCGGTTGGACTACAACGCCGACAGCAACAACAGTGACGAATAAATATATTTGGTGTTACCAGTTGATTACATATACCGATAATACAACAGAAAAGACAACCCCTGCTATTATTGGTACTCATGGTGCAACGGGAGCGCCAGGAGCCGCTGGAAAGGACGCTATTGTGGTAACAGTCACAGCAAGTAACGGAACAACGTTCAAAAACAATAATGGTTCAACTGTCCTGACCGCGCATGTATTTAAGGGCGGAGTAGAACAGAGTATTACTGATGCTGGCGTTTGCGGGTCTCTGGGATCCATAAAATGGTATAAAGCGGGAAGCAACACAGCAGCAGCAACATCTAAAACTCTGACAATTTCGGCGGATGATGTTGATAGTGTTGCTGTATACACATGCAATTTGGAGGGGTAATCATGGCAATTAAAGGCTCTGCACAGGCAACGTTAATTGATGTGACAGATGCATATTCAGTAATGCTGACAAGCGAAGCCTATACATTCCAAGGTAATTCCGAAGGTGCGCCTGCTGGCGCTACATGTTCGACTGATATTGTTGCATATTGTGGTGATGTACCTTGCAAGATGAGTGTCTCATCTGAAGACATTGTGTGCCCGACAGGTATATCAGCTTCAGTGGCAAATAACAATTCTTTATCTCCAACAATTACGTTCAAAACAACTGCAGTTATTAAAGCGGCATGTGAAGCAACCGTTCCGATATCAGTTGACGGTTTAGTTATCAATAAGAAGTTTTCATTCGCAATAGCCAAGACTGGAGAAAAAGGTGATACTGGAAAAGACGGAAAACAGTTGTTTGCTAAATGTCTAACCGCGTCCGATATAGCGACCAAAACTGCAACCATTACGCCATCTACATCATTTTCTTTATACGTCGGTGCTACGGTTTCTGTAACGTTTAACGAATCAAATACCGCTACAAGCCCAACACTGAATGTAAACTCCACTGGTGCAAAACCAATTTATGCATTTGGTGCCACGCTATCAAGAGTATATTATTGGGTAGCAAAGTCGACAGTTCAGTTTGTGTACAACGGTTCTGCATGGGTTATGGCCGCTGATTCGGCCATGTCGTTAGCGGCACAATGGGCTTGCAAAAATGATACCACTTACATCGAAGGTAGTAAAATCTATGCAGAAACCATCGGTACAAAGCAACTGGCAGCAAATGCGGTAACTGCAGAAAAAATAGATGTGGACGATCTCTTCGCACAAAAAATAACGGCAACGCATTTAACAATCGAAGGCGATAGTGTCTTCAAGGGAACAATCGATGGAGCAGATGGTGTGTTCGCAGGAAGTATGCAAGCGAAAAAAGTATATTTAGGTTCTACTGACCTGACGCATGTATCGAACGGAGATTTGGGATTAACTTCGACCACATTTACATTGGATGGCGAGAATGCCATCATTCAACAATACTATGATGCAGAAGATGGAGGTGCTGGAGGAAGCTATTATGATAAAGCTTATATAGCAACTATAGGCGGCTCACTAGAAGGCGGACCGGCCCATGCTCAATGTGAACTGAGGAGCGAAAGCTACAGAAGAAGTGAAGCGTCAGGAGAACTCCGTCTTGGTACATCATTTATACATGTAGATCCAGATTTAGTTAAAATTTATTCAGATACCAACATTGATATGTCTGCCGAAACAATCGTTCTTAATGGCACAAACTGGGATACTTTCAAAAGTCAACACGGTTACGACTGGTCAACATTCGGCACCGCCAACACTACTGACACTTGGGTTCCAGTAATGAATGGTTCGAAAGTAAATCATCGAGTATTGCCAACAGATGTCGCAGCCACAATTGACGGTGGTTGTTTCCAGAAAAGAAATAAAATTGTTACAGTAAATGGTTGGGGAGTGGGAGCATCGTCCATCATATTTAACCTGCCATCTACATGGCGACCAGTTAAGGGAAACGGTGTATTCAGTGGATTTTGTTATAATATAAGCAATCATGCTTTTTATCCAGTCACCGGTAATTTTGACACAAATGGGGTTCCATCAGTATATGCTATTTCAACATGGAACAGTGCCTATAATAATTATGCTATTTACAATAGCAGCACAGACAGACGTTCCAATTTCCAGTTATATGTAACAGGTTCGTGGTTGGCGAACTAAATGAAAGGAGAAAACTATGATTCAAACACAGGATTTACGGCTTTTATATAACACAATGAAAGACATTGAGACGAAAGGGGAGAGTACAAAGGTGATGGCAGATTGTCTCAGATTTATTGAGAATAAAATCAAAGAATCACAGCAGGAACCGGTAGCACCACCAGTTCCGCCAATGTCAGAACCAGAGCACGTTGAAGCAGAAGTAGTAGAATAGGAGATGATTCAAAATGGCAGTATATAATGTACATGGCGGCCATAACCCTGCAGGTAGAGTAGCTTGCGGCGCCGTTGGTCTGTTAGATGAGTCTAAAGAAGACCGTTTAGTAGCATTTGAACTTATTAATTATCTGAGAAAAGCCGGACAGACCGCTAGAGATTGCACATGCAATAATGGCACTAGCCAACGTGATGTTCTCGAAAAGATTGTTAAGAAATGCAACGAAGTAACTGCTTCATACGACATTTCTATTCATCTTAATTCAGGAAGATCCGATTCAAATGGTGATGGAGTTCAGGGTGGATTTGAAGTTCACGTATGCAGCACTGACAAAGGTAAGAAAGAGATCGCTGACAGAGCCATTACGAACATGAAAGCCCTTGGTTTTAGAATCCACAGCACAGGAATTGTAATCCGGAAAGATCTCTATGTACTCAATCACACAAAAGCACCGGCTCTACTCTTTGAGATTTGCTTTGTAGATGATAAAGATGACTACAACCAGTATCGAAAAGTTGGTTACAAGCGAATTGCCAGGGCATTAGCCGAAGCTATTCTCAACAGAACCATAGAAGATGATACCGTTGCTAGTAACTTTACCGGTCTTGCAAACTCTGCTCATGGCGATGGTAACTGGTATTACTACACAAATGGTAAAATCGATACCAGCGTAACCACGGTAGCTAAGAACAAAAATGGTTGGTGGTTTGTTAAGAATGGCAAAGTCGACTTCTCATGTAACAGCGTAGCGAAAAATGAGAACGGTTGGTGGAAAATCGTTAACGGAAAGGTTGACTTCAACTACAACGGCCTTGCTAAGAATGCAAATGGTTGGTGGAAGATTGTCAACGGAAAGGTTGACTTCAATTTCACCGGATTAGCTCAAAATGATCAGGGTGTATGGGTAGTTGAAAACGGTAAGGTTAACTTTGACTTTACCGGAAATAAAGAGTGCCAGTTCAATGGCGGTAAACTTGTATTATAATAAGGAAAGGAGACGTGTGAATTATGGATTTCTTAACATTATTTCAGGATCATTTTGTGATTGTCGTAACTTTGGCTTGCTTACTTGTCGGTTATCTGATCAAGAAGTCAAGCTTTTTTAAATGGGTTCCGAATGATGACATCCCGGTTATTCTTGCAGTAATCGGCGTTGTATCCAACTGTATTGTTGGAGGACTCTCATTTGAATCTGTTATCTATGGCGCTTTTATGGGCGTCGCGGCGACTGGTCTTCATCAGGGATTCAAAGCATTTGTCGAAGGAAATAAAAATAATACTGAAGGAAATAAAAATAATACTGAAGGAGATATTTGATGCCAGAATTTACAATCAGTTTGGGACAGATCTTATGGATTTGTTCTTTTATTGGCGCCGTATGGGGAGTATGGAAAATCATCAAAGAAATAAAAAAACCAAATGATGATTTGAAAGCCATCGTGAAGAAACACTCAGCGTTGCTTGATGCCGATAATAGACGATTAAATAACGTGGAGGGGTCTGACAGGATGCTTCTCAGGTGTATGCTCGTAATTATCAATCATGATATTACGGGCAATGGAATTGACAAATTAAAAGAGACGCGCGATGAGTTAAATGAATATTTAATTAAGCATTAGATCAAAATGGAGTAAAAGGGGAAGTCGTGTTATCGACAACCCCTTTTATTTTTTGAACACGATAAATCTTAATTAGACGTAGACGGTTCGTATATTATTAGTACATTTCGACCTCTAAAACCGCATAAATACTAGACTTCCTGTTTCTGTTGAGGAAGCTGCTAAGGCTGGTAAGTTC
>OHAU01003497.1_pt1 | contig 12442 bp, 7 predicted proteins | sample 1577181 | NCBI WGS metagenome assembly OHAU01 (sample SAMEA3541472, study PRJEB24748) | human gut metagenome | biome: human gut; feature: human-associated habitat; material: faeces | place: China | collected 2012
TTTGCATATTCTAACAGTTCCCTGTTTGCTTCATTCAATGGTCCAAATGCCTCCATCGGCAAAGTACAAATGCAGGTTTCACACTGCTCCATCCACTTTTTTGCTTCCTCAATCTGCGCCTTTTCTATCGGATAAAACGCTTTCTGTGAAACCACCTCTGCCGCCAGCGCTCTGGCAGTCGGATATTCCAGATCATTTTTCTGCAAAATACCTGCCACAAAAGGCACATTTTCCCGCTGCAGGCGGTTATATGCCGCAATACCGCTTCCACACCCGCCGATAACAAACACCTTCGGCTCTGACTTTGCTCCCTGCAAAAAGACCTCTCCTGTCACCGGATCAAATGCCGTCTCTGTCACACCGTACAACTGTTGTACATAATCCCCGGAAAAGATCTCCTCCGGTGTACCGATACGATCGATATGGTCTCCTTTCACACAGGCAATGGTATCAGACACCTTCTGCGCCAGATCCAACTCATGTAACGACATGATGATCGCCAGATTCCGCTCTCTGGCAAGCATCCGGATATTTGCCAGAATATCCAGCTTAAATCCCATATCCAGATAAGACGTCGGCTCATCCAGTAACAGAATATCCGTATCCTGACAGATCGCCCGAGCAAGCATCAGACGTTGCCGCTGACCGTCACTCATTTTCCGAAAATCCTGATCCTGCACATCCTGCGCATGCACCAGTGCAATGGCTTCGTCTACTTTTTCCCAGTCCTCTTTGGCTAAAATGCCAAACCTGCCGGTGTAAGGATAGCGCCCGGAAGCCACCACATCCCGTCCTGTCAGGAGTTCCGTCTGCAGACGTTCCGTCATAACCATAGAGAGACTTTTCGAAACATCGCTGTCCCGCATGTTATTCATGGATTCCTGTCCCAGATAGATCGTTCCGCCAATGCGTTTCAACTGCCGGGTAATGGTTTTTAAAATAGTAGATTTTCCGGCACCGTTTGGTCCGATCAGTGTCAGTACCTGCCCGGAAACAACTTTTAAATTTACATCTTTGATCAGTGGTGTTTTATCATATCCTACCACAAGATTTTCTGTTCTCAGTTCCATCATCTGTTCCCCTGCTTTCTCAGCATTGCTGCAATGACCACCGGCACCAGAAATATCGCCGTTACGGAACTGATGCTGATCTCCGTCGGTGCAAATACCGTCCGGGCGATTCCGTCACAAAACAGTGTCACCACCGCGCCGCACAGGAAACATCCCGGTATCATAATGATTGGTTTTGCCGTTTTCGTGATCAGTTTTACCAGATGCGGCACTGCGATTCCCACAAAGGAAATCGGTCCGGCAAACGCGGTTACACAGGCAGATAACATACTGGAAAGTAAGATCAGACCGATCCGTAACGCTTTGATATTTACGCCCATATTTCGAGCATAAGATTCTCCTAGCTGATACGCTCCGATCGGTTTTGCCAGAAAAAAAGTGACCGCCATCGTAACTGCCACAATCCACAGAATCATCCGCACATTATCCCAAGTCATTCCGGAAAAACTTCCCAATGACCAGTTGTGCAAGTTTACGATATTGGAATCATCTGCAAAGGTCACGCAAAAATCGGTAATTGCGGAACAGATATATCCGATCATAATACCACAGACTACCAGCAGCGACATTTTCGACACCCGAAAGGAAATCAGCAGGACAAATCCCATGGCGATCAGTGATCCCACAAAAGCTGCTGCCACCATTCCGGCAGAATTTAACATGATGCTTCGCTGCAGGCAGACAATCATCGTCAGTGCCACCACCAGTTTTGCGCCGGAAGAAATTCCAAGCACATACGGACCTGCGATCGGATTCTGGAAGAAACTCTGCAGCAAAAATCCGGATACCGATAAAGCCCCGCCAAGTAAAATCGCTGCCACAATACGCGGAAGGCGGATTTTCCAGATGACCTGATACAAGGTGGAATCGCTGCCTTTTCCGAAAGTCTCCGGCAGATCAGACAGGGAAAGTTCTACCGTTCCCACACCCACATTCCACAAGAATAATCCGATCAGGGCACATATTAAAATGATAAAAGATATCGTATACCGTTTTTTCACGCTTCGTTCCTCACAAAATCTTATTGAATATGCTTCAGAAAATGATAATCCGTATCATCACTTCCGATCAGAACCTTATTCAGATCCTCAATAAAATCACAGGTCATGCTTGTCTGCTGATAAAAGTTACTTCCAGTGGTATACACCTGTCCGGATTTTACCGCTTTAAAATCGGCAAACAGGCTGTTTTTTGCGATCAGTTCGTCTACAGATGTCAGTTCTCCCTCAATGGTTCCGTTATAGATCAGGATATCCGCATCTTTCTCTGCCACATAGAAATCTTCCATCTGCATTTTCATCGTAGACAAAGCACTGTCTTCTTCCGGCAGATAACCGTTCAGGGAATAGTTACCGCCTGCCAGCTCGATCATGGAAGATACATAATCGTTCGGTTTGCGTACTGTAATAGTTCCATCGGAAGATACCGCAAAAAATGCCACCGACAAACCGGTATTTTCTTTTTCCAGAATCGGCTGGACACGCTCTGCCTGCTCTCTAAAAAATTTATTTGCCTGCTGCTCCTGATTAAATAATACACCGAACAGACGAATCCATTCCAGACGTCCAAGAGGATGTTTTTCATAACTGGAACGCTCGATCATCACAGGAATTCCAAGTTCTTCCAGTTTTTCCTTTACTTCCGGGTTATGGGTGATCATCGTATTTTCAATGACAAACTGACAGTTATTACTCAAAAGCAGTTCGTAATCCGGCGCGCTGTATTTGCCCGCATAGATCAGTGCGCCTGCTTTCATAGCATCCGCTGCCTCCTGCACGTACCAGTCCTTTTCCTTTGTTCCGGTAAAAGAAATATGGGAAAGCGCTCCTGCCTTGCTCACCAAATCCATCACCGCACTGGAAACCAGATACACATTCTTCAACGGTTGCTGCAAAACAACAATGTCCGATGGCACATCCTTCGGAACCGATACTCCCTTTGGAATAAGCAAAAAACGACCGCCATCCACGATCGTTACTAATTTATATGCTCCATATTGCTCTACGCTGAACTGATCGGCATATGAAAGATCCATACGCCCCTCACTGTTCAGCTCATTGAAACTCACATTCGCTGGAAATGAGAATTTCAATGTATAATCGATTTCATGCGGTGTGCTCATAGCAGTGGTATCCCCTACCACATCCATCTCACAAGGCACGCCATCAATCGGGAAAGTAAAGGTAGAGTTGCCACCTTCATTTTCATTCATATATTTTTCTCCATCTACGATCATGTAATCGTAATGGGTACTGCTCCAGACGATGGTTGCCATTGCCTGACCGTCCGTCACGGTTACGGTTGCCGGAGAATCCACGGTTGCTCTGCCGCTGCCGCCACTCAGCTCCACGTTTACACTGTAAGTGCCGTCTTCCAGAACATTCGCATCTTCCGCACTGCTGTCTGTCGCTGCACTGTCTGCTTTTTCTGCATCCGCACTAACTTCGGTAGTTGAAGACGCATCTGCATCAGTCGTATTTTTCTGACCACATCCTGCCAGCATGCCAGCGCCTAAAACCATAGATAAAATAACTGCTGCTATTCTTTTTTTCATACACTATCCTTACTTTGCATTTTACTTTCTTCATTGATGAAATACAGGGAAAGCATGATTTTTCTACTCTCCCTGTATCTTATCTTCTCAATATTTTACCGCTGATCTACTCTGCTTTCTGAGCGTCAGATACGCTTACTTTGTGATCATACCATGTTCCCTTTGTTCCAAGGATTGCCAGATCAAACTCCTGATCCAGTGCTTCCACCGGCACATCAAATGCGTATACTTCTTCCGTTGTTCCGTCACTGTAAGTAACTTCCTCAGATGTCGGCTGTAACAGCTCTGCACCATCTTTTTCTGCATCCGCAGCGGTTCCAACATACAGATTTACGATCTTTTTGGAAACCAGTCTGATATGCATGGTCATTTTGCCATCTTTGACTGTTAATGTACCACAACCGTTATCTGCCTCATTTACATGGAACATGCTGCTGTCTGTGTTAAATTTTGCAGTATAAGTACCGTCTTCCAGCGCAGATGTTGCTGTGACTGCATCGCTTGATGTTACAGCATCACCCAGAGATTCAATGGCAGCTTTTGTATGTGCTACATAAATCTGCTGAATTTCCGGAATCTCACCAAGACCTGCGATCTGTGTATCTACTTTGTCAAAATATCCGGCAGCTTTAAACAGGCTCTTCCATGAATCGCCATCATCGCCAGCCATATCGTTGTTTGCATGATCTCCTGCAACAACCATTAACGGTCTTAAGATTACATTTTTATATCCTGCTGCATGTACTTCTTCGATTACCTGCTCATGAGCGGTCTCTTCCGGCTCACCTTCTACGGTTCCGATAAATACGTTATCGTATCCAAGATCTTTCATCTGAGCTGCCATCTGGCTATAGCTGATTTTTGCTGTATGGGATGTACCATGTCCCATGAATACAAATGCTGTACTGTCTTCTTTTGCTGCCTCTAAGGAATCATATCCGGCTGTCTTTACTGCCTCTGCTGTGATGTCCTGTGCTACAGCTGCTTTATCTTCATTGACAGTTGTGGCATCTGTACCAACTTCACCAAGTAACGGTTCTGCTACAGTAACTGTCTCAAATTTATCTTTGTAATTATCCAGAGTATCAACTAACTCATCATACTCTGCACCATGCATTAAATGTGTCGGCTGTACCACCAGATTTTTTACACCGTTATCAACGGCTCTCTGTAAAGCCTGCTCTACGTTGTCGATTTTTTCACCATCTCTTGCCTGAACGTGATTGATAATGATCTGTGCGGTAAATGCACGTCTTACAGACCAGTCCGGATATGCAGTCTGAAGTGCTTTCTCAATACCGCCGATATCTGCTGCACGGCTGTCATTGAAGGATGTACCAAAACTTACTACCAGAAGTTCGTTCTCACCGATTCCGTCCTCATTTAACGGATCGTCTTTGGACGCATCTCCGGTATCTCTGCCGAAGTAATCCGGATCTGCATTTTCACCCTCTACCAGTGCCTTCTGTGCATCGGTCAGTTTATCCCATGCTTCTTTTGCTGCTGCACACTGCTCATCTGTTTTGTCTGTACGCTCCTGTACATAGATGGCATCAATCAGAGCCGCTACTTTGTCTGCTGCTTCCTGATCTGTCTCTGTCTCACTCTGCGCGCTTGTTGTGTTTGTGTCTGCATTCTTGTTTCCGCATCCGCCAAGCAATCCGACTGCCATGGTGAATACTGCCATTAAGGCTACAATTCTCTTTTTCATGTTTATTCTCTCCTCGTATAATGAAAATAAGTGATTTCTTCCACAGGGTACGGTATCCACCCGGAAATAAAATCATTTCCACCAAAACAAAACTCCGCTTAAGATTCTCAAGCGGAGTAAATGCCATTCAAAGGAATTCAAAACTGACTTCCAAAACAGTACGACCAATTACTCGTGATCATGGGATTCACCCTGTACCAGACAAATGGCAGGTTTCCTGGCTGAAAGATCATCATACAGATTCTGCCTTCCCAATGCACTTGCATCAGTGACAAATCATCGAATCCATACTCCCTTATCACAGTGACGAGATCGTACAGGAATCACACCTGTTTCCCTTTTAACCGTTCCACGCCTCCAATTTACAACATAACCTGTCGTAAAGCTGCATCGCTACTTATTTTTCCAAATCTGTTTCAGCAGTTTTTCAGAAACGGACAGCACCAATTATCTTTCTCTATGAAATTGTACTTATACTATCACATCTGAAAAACAGATACAACCCTTTTTCCATAATGTACGCTCAGAATTCATCGTTTTCGAAAGACTCCGAGAGTACATCATATTCTGCTTTTACATGTGTATCTCAGAAAAAGGAATTCCTTCTTCTCTCAGTACTTCTGCCTCCATCTCCCTGCAGGTAAAAAGAAAAATCTGATTCTCCTGCCTGGCAAGCCAGCGTAACGTCTGACGCAGACGCTCCGTATCATAACCTGCAAAAGCCTCATCCAGCAAAAACGGCAACGCTTCTTCTTTCGCTAGCAGTTTTCCTGCTGCCATACGATAGGCAAAATATGCCTGCTGCTTCGTTCCCTGACTGTAGGCTTCCGGCGCACGGCTCTTTTGATGTTCCGACAATACGATGCCCTGTTCTTCGGAAACCTGAAGCTGCCCATGTGCATTTCCGGTAATCTGTGATAAAATCTCCGACATTTCCCGATTCAGCACATGCTCCAGCGTTTTTGACATTCCAGATGCCAGTCGCTGCATCGTATCCGCTGCCAGCGCAAGCGCCTGAATATCCTGATCTGCTGCCTTCTCCTGCGCCGTCTGAAACTGCAGTTCCTGCAGCTGTTCTGTCAGATTTGCAGCTTCCACTTCTTTTTCCTGTATCTGACCAATGATCTGATCCCCGGAACCTTCCTGCCTTGCCTCCTGCATCTGAAGTGCTTTTTTCTGCTCCTGAAAGGTTTCTATCTGCTGTTCCAATGCAGATTTCTTCTGTTGAAACGACGCAAGCTGCTTTGCAGCCTTTTGGTATACCTCCTCATCACCGTATGCTACTCCTGCATCTTCCTCTGCTGCTTCTGTTTCCGCTTCCTGAACTTTCTTTTGTCTGCCATATGCCAAAATAAGTCCTGCCAGAATGAAAGCAATACAGATCACATTCAAAATCGGTGCTATTTTTTGAAATCCATCCAAAGACGCCCTTAAAATCGGAGCCAGAATCAAACCGGCAACGCCCAGTAACAAAAGCGGAGAAAAGCCTGCACGATGTTCTGACTTTTGCTGCTGCCGCTGCTCCTTTTCTTTCTTTAAATGCTTTCGCCCGGTATTTAACTGCACCTGTCGAACCACTTTCTGCAATTCCTGTTCCCGCCGGCAGACGGTACGATATTCCGAAAGCACCGGCTCTGCCGCCTGTTTTAGCTGCTTTACCTGTTCCTGCACATTCTGTTTTCGCGTTCCCTGTTTCTCCTGCTGTGCTTTCAGGGCAGCTATATCCGCTTCCATCATCTGTTGTTTTACTTCCAGTTGTCGGATATCCGTCAGTCGCTGCTGTTCCAGCTCCTTTTTCTGTTTTTCTTTGCTTTTCCGCTTCTGTTCCAGATTCTGCAATGCCTTTGATAATGAAAAATCACCGCTTCCGGTCTGCGCCAGATTGCTGCGCTCATCCTCCAGAAGCACCCCAAGCTCGCGTCCCGGTACTGATTGTTCCTGACCGATACAAAAGGTATTTTCGTAAGCACCGGCGCTGACATTTCCAAGCAGCATATCCAGATCTCCGCATTCCACCGAAAGTTCTTCTCCGTCACGAATGTTTACCAGACGTGTACTTTTTTCTTTATAATAAAAATTGCGTTCCAGAAGAAACTGCTGTTCCCCGGTCTCAAAAACTATGGAACCGGCAAAATACGCCGGCGCATCCCAGGGTTCATATTTTTTATAAGTATCCAGCGTTTTTCGAACCCGGCTTTTCTCCAACCCATACATCATCGCCTTCAGAAACTGCATTAAGGTACTTTTTCCAGATTCGTTCGGACCATAGATGATATTGATCTGCGGGGAAAAACGATACTGCTCCTTTTCCAGTTTGCCAAATTTTTGAATCTCTGCCTGTCTGATGATCATCCTATCCTCTCCCGCCCTTCTTCTGCGGTATCCAGCATTGCCTGAACGCCGTAATACAATGCTTTTTTCCGTAATTCCAGATTCGGGCATTGCTCCATCACTTCGATATATTTTTGCAGTAACGTGCCGTCGTATTTCTGTTTTAACAGGTCAAACTGATAATCCGGTTCTGTCTCATCCACCACGCGCACTACACGCTCCATCTCTGCGATTTCATCCAATGGCAGCTCTGTCTCTGCATCACGATATCCGCGCAAAATAACATGTGAGATCTGATACGGCTTCCGACTCTGCAATTCTTGCCGCACCAGTTCTGACACCGCATAGGCAGACAGTTCCGGTGTCACATTGATTTCCTGCTGAATGTATTCACATTTTTTGATCGGATAAAAAGAAACGGATGTGCCACGTTCTGTCAGTTCCCCCATCCAGAATCCGTGTGGACCGAAATCATTACAGTCTGTGGGTTCCAGAGAACCCGCCATCACCACTTTTCCCGGAATCAGTTGCGCCACTTTGTGAATATGACCGAAAGCCGCATAGTCAAATCCAGCTTCTGCGATGTCATTTGCACGAAATGGATGATGTCTGTCATCGCCGCCGTGTCCAAGCAGGATCTGAAAATTTCTCCGCCTGTGATCTACCTGTCCTGAATCTGCGAATCGCTCAAATGCTCCTGTTCCACGCATGAATGGCACATCATACTCTGCCTCTCGATGATTTTTCACCGTATTCGCATTCTGCAACACTTTTTGCAAAATATCTCTATGATATACCGCTCTGGTATCTTCCTGATTCCAAAAACTGCATCCCCATACAGTGGTGTGAATCCGCTCCAGAGAAACGGCTGACAGATCCCGCGTTCCAATAAAATGTACATTTTCCGGCCATTCAAAGCTGCGATAATAAGACTTCGGATGCAGATAATCATGGTTTCCCGCGATCAATACGATTTCCGTATCCGGGATTTCTGCAAACCATGCCGCAATCTCTTTTAATTCCCGCTTTAACGGCTGCCGGTGAAACAAATCTCCCGAGATCAAAAGCAGATCTGCCTGCTGTCTGCGCGCCTGCTCGATCATAAAACGAAAACTGTTCCAGATGTCCCGGCTGCGTGTCTCACTCCAGGGCATTCCTGCGTCCGGTGTGACGCCCAGATGCACATCTGCGATATGTATAAATTTCATAAAATAGTTATCTCCTTAAAAACGTCTGTAAGACCACACCAAATGTTTGTTCGTATTTTATACTAACACAAAGAGCACATCTTTTGTTATAAAACAATTTAAAAATAACACTGTTTTTCTTTTTTTAAGGAAATTCTTGTTTGTCGTTTAGGGAACAAGTTTGAAAAAACTCCAATGCAGGCACGACCGATTTCCTATCTTCGCTGCGCCGCCTATCTCCGACCGCTTCCGCGAACTTGCCAACAGCAAAAACAGCTGTTGCCTCAAACACACTCCCGCGGTCGGGCTATGCTCGCTCCGATAACGGAAATCAGTCTACCGCCTTGCCTTGGAGTTTTTTCTAACTTGTTCCATTTACACAGACAGACAAGATTTACTGTTCCACCTGTTTCGCCAGAAACACCGCTGCCGCCTGCGCCAGCTTTCCTTGCACTTCTCCGACATGATCCGGCATTTCCGCACTGCACAATGCCACCGCACCAATGGCATCTCCCTCACAGATGATTGTTGCCAGCGCCTGCGTCTGATACTGCATATTATCGTCAAGTGTCAGCTTCCGGCACTCTTTTTCCTGCGCACCTGTCACCTGACACCCCCGTGATTCAATAAATTGTTCCAGTTCCCGACTGACCGGCTTTCCGTCATAATTCTTTTTCCCATTTCCAGCTGCCGCAATGATATGATCCCGATCCATCACGCAGACCAGACTTCCTGATGCCGCCGCAAGTCCCTGTGCATATTGCCCCGCAAACGTACTCAGATCTCCGATTGGAGAATACTTTTTCAACACGATTGCCCCGTTTTGATCTGTAAAAATCTCCAACGGGTCGCCCTCCCGGATACGCAGGGTTCTTCGGATTTCTTTCGGAATAACGATACGCCCAAGGTCATCGATCCGCCGTACAATTCCTGTTGCTTTCATATTTTTCCTCCATGATTCGTGTGCATGGATGTTCTTTCTTCACATGCCATATTTTGCTTGTAATGCTATTATGTGAAAATGGAAGAAAATTATTCTAATAAAAGCAGAAATATATTTATCTTCAGCAATGCAGGCAAGTATTTTCTTCATTCCGCTCTTGTATTTCCTGCCTGCTCCTGTTCGACAATCCGTTTTCCTACATTTTTATCTATGCTTCTGCCAGACTCTCTGTATCTTTATGTGTCCGATGCACATGCCGTCTTACAAAATAGAAGCAGATCACCTGCATGATGATTGTCAGAATCCATGACGCCGGATAAGAAATAAATAAAATTGACAGGGATCTGTGTGTCGGGAAAATACCGTAAATCCATAAGATTCGCGTTCCTACCGTTCCAATAACAGACAGGATCATCGGCACCGCAGAATGCCCCATGCCACGCAGCGCGCCCGGGAACAGATCCATCAGACCGCAGAAGAAATACGTTACCGTTGTATACAGCAAAATCTCCATCGCACACTGAATCACATCCGGATCTGTCGTGTAAATCTGCAGAATCTCCGGTCCAAACACATACACGCCGACACCAATCACCAGTGACACACTCACCGTCAGAATGATGCAGTCACGCAGCACACGATCCATTCGTTTCAGTTTTCCAACACCGTAATTCTGACTTGTAAAACTCATGCACGCCTGTGTCACAGAGTTGACGGATACATACAAAAATCCAAACAGGTTGTTTGCCGCCGTGTAACCTGCCATCGCTGTAGAACCAAAAGAGTTTACGGATGACTGCAGCAATACATTTGACAGATTAATAACAGTACTCTGGATTCCCGCCGGGATTCCAACCTGAAAAATCTGCAGCATATATGCTTTTTTGATCTTCAATTTTGAAAAATACAGTCGATAGCTGCTGTCCGTATTATGCAGACACCGCAAAACCAGTACACAGGAGATCAGCTGTGAAATAACGGTCGCAATGCCGACACCTGCCACGTCCATATCAAATTTGATGACAAGCAGCAGATTCAATGCCGCATTCGTACAACCGGAGATCAGCAAAAAGATCAGCGGCCGCTTCATATCTCCCACCGCACGCAGAATCGCTGCACCATAGTTGTACAACATAAAAAACGGCATTCCACAGAAATAAATCCGCATATATAACGTGGATAAATTGATGACATCATCCGGTGTTCCCATCAATTCCAGTGCCCCTTTTGCAAAGATCACGCCGACAAATGCCATCACGATTCCACTGATCAGCGCCAGCATAATTGCCGTATGTACCGTTTCTGACATTTCTTTGTCACGACCTGCCGCATAGAAACGGGCAGCCAGTACATTTGCCCCCAGTGAAATTCCAATAAATAAATTTGTAAAAACTGCGATCAGCGCTGTCGTAGAACCTACCGCTGCCAGCGCCTGACTTCCGCTGAATCTTCCCACTACAATAATATCCACTGCGTTGAACATGAGCTGCAAGACGCCTGACAACATCAATGGAAGTGCAAAGGAGATCAGTTTATCCATGATCGTGCCATTGCACATATCAATCTCATACTTATTTTTCTTCACGCTATTCTCTTCTTTCTAAACTGACTAAACCTAATATATACACCTATTAATCTTATATTTGAGATTCCAAAAATTTCTGATGAATCTCCTTCTAAAATGCAGCAAAAAATAACTGCTTTTCTACTCATTTCACATTTTATCTAAATTTCCATATCTGACCGGATCGCCCAACGCATTTTTGTGGAACGGGCACGTCCATTCTGTGCACATTCCTGTGCGGACGGACGAATGACATCCTTCGCGTAATCCGCATAAATACCAGTCTTATACCCATCCTTTAAGGCTTTCTTCACCAGACGGTCCTCCCCGGAATGGAAGGTCAGAATTGCCACACGTCCACCCGGTTTTAAAGCTCCCGGAAGTTTTTCCATAAATTCATACAGCACTTCAAATTCCCGGTTTACGTCAATGCGAAGTGCCTGGAAAACTCTCTGGCAGGTCTTTTTCACCGTATCTTTACGCTCTTTTTCCGGCAAAAATTCCAATGTTTTCTCAATGACCTGCCGCAGTTTTGTCGTTGTATCGATTCGGTTTCCCCTGCGAATTTCCTTCACGATTGCCTCTGCGATCTCCTCACAATACGGCTCATCGGAATTTTCATCCAACATGCCCGCCAGCTCTTCAAAAGAAATATTATCCAGACGTTCTGCCGCACTGATTCCTTTTTCCTGATTCAAACGCAGATCCAGCGGTCCGTCTACCTTGTAAGAAAAACCACGCTTTGGATTGTCGATCTGCATGGAAGACACGCCAAGGTCTGCCAGAATAAAGTCAAAACCACCGACTTCTTTTGCGATCTCATCAATGGTGCAGAAATTCTGCAATTTTACGGTCAGCATGTCCTCACCAAATCCCTGCTCTGCCAGACGTTTTCTGGTCTTTGCAGATTCTTCCGGATCTACATCCGTGGCGTACATATGACCTTCTCCCTGAAGGCACTGCATCATCGCCTTTGTATGACCGCCATAACCTAAAGTCGCATCAAAACCAACCTGTCCCGGTTTGATCTCCAGAAAATCCAGTATCTCTTTTACCATAATAGAAATGTGCATGCCCGCAGG
>OHAU01003503.1_pt1 | contig 12417 bp, 9 predicted proteins | sample 1577181 | NCBI WGS metagenome assembly OHAU01 (sample SAMEA3541472, study PRJEB24748) | human gut metagenome | biome: human gut; feature: human-associated habitat; material: faeces | place: China | collected 2012
ATCGGGCGAAAATCCGAGGAAAGTGACATCAGGCATAAACATAGGTCTTTCGATGACATTATCATTCTGCGAGCCTTGCAGGACGATGAAAATATCACCTGAGACTGAGATCGGTCTTGAAGATAGGCGTGTGCCGCTCATAAAGACGCTACGGTAAAGAGATGTTTATACCAGAGTACACATAAGCGGAAAAGATGAAAAAACGCCGAAAAGTGTTGATACTACGGCATATTTCTGAGTTCTGTGGAGTCAGGCATAAACGAAGCGGTTACTGTTGCGGGACGATGAGCCGAAAATGAGGCTCACGGATGATTGTTACAGTAGGTTGGGTTTATGCCAGAGTACACATAGATGATATAAATGCAGAAAACGCTGAAAAGTGTTGATATTACGGCACTTTTTCGAGAATGTGGCATCAGGTATAAACAAAGGTCTTTCAATAACAAAGGTGTAAAAATCACCGATAGAGGCGATGAAAAGACCTCTGCGCCAATGAGATTCTCACATGAGAGTGTGAGCAAGGTGTTGGCAGATGGGATTGTTACAGTAAGACCGAGTTTATGCCGGATGGTACGAAAGACTGTGAGCTACTGGCGAGTGGCTGGCGCAGAGCGATGTGCAAAGCATAGGTCAATAGCAATGTGTACACATACCAATAGCAGTTGTGGTGTACACACCGCAGTCTACATAACACGCGCGTGAAGCGCACAATAGTATAAGAGCCTTAGATAAAAGGAACGGCTCAGACTCCTTGAGATTGAGTCTGGGCTGTTTTTTGTGGGAGAGAGAATTACAGACCGTTTACGAAAAGAAAGCGATAGGGAGTGCATCATGAAAGTTCTTTATTTGACGATGGATGGTTATGATACAGCGGGACCAAATAATCAGATGTCTATGGTTATGATCCGAGAATTTACAAAGCACGGATATCAAGTGCATTTAATACAGAGTAGAAGAACAAAAAAGTATCCAGAAGTTCCTGAGATGCTGAAGGACTTGGAAGGTTTAGAAATTGAAACAGTCGATCGCAAAGTGATTGATAAATCCAATTTTGTTGTTCGGTACCTTGATGAAGTAAAGTGGGCTTTCCAGAGTATGGCGCACTGGCGAAAAGTTAAGGATGCAGATGTAGTGTTTTTGCAATCTTGCCCTACTGCATTCGTTCAACTGATTTTATTGAAACTGTTTTACCATAAGCCTGTAATTTTTAATATCTATGATATGTGGCCGGGACATGCGATGGATCTTGGCGTAATGAGCAGCAAGTTCCTATACGACTGCTTCCGTATCTTACAGAAAATCGCATACACGCTCTCTACTAAAATCGCAGTGCTGTCTGAGGATATGCGCGATAAGCTTATGGCAGAAGGCGTAAAGAAGGACAAAATTGTAATTGTTCCTGCGTGGTATGACGATGCGGTCGCCATGGAGATTCCTAGAAACGAGAATAAGTTCTTGAAGAAATATGATCTTGCTCCCGAGGATTTTATTGTACAATTTGCTGGAACAATTGGGTATGTGTTCAACTATAAACTCGTACTCGATACTGCAGAACTTATGAAAAACGATTCTGGGATTCGCTTCCAGATGATTGGAGATGGTTTATTCAAGGAAAAGTTTGTGGAAGAAGCAAAGGTTCGCGGATTGGACAATATTGACTTTTACCCGCTTCAACCGGTTGATATCGTTCCAGATGTTTATAGTGCATGTGACATTGAAATTATACCACTACGAAAGGGTGTTATAGGCAATGGAGTTCCTAGCAAGGCACCGCTGTTGATGGCTTGCCATAAGACGATTGTTAACTCGGTTGAGGAAAATTCGGCCTATTATCATTTGTTTAATGATAATGAAATGGGCATTTCTGTTCCTTTGAATGATGCAAATGCACTGGCTGAAGCTATCAGGGCTTTGGCAGCAGATCCGGAACGCTGTAAAAAAATGGCGGATAGAGCAAAAGAATATAGCCACAAATATTATTCAGCATCAGTTTGCACCAAGAAGTTCATGGATGCTTTTGATTCAATGGTGAAGTCATGACTAAAATATTGATTGCAGGTTTTACAAAGCTCTCTTATATGCCATATCTGAATTTCTATCTGGAGGCACTGGATGGAACTTCAACAGAAATTCATGTTGTGACGTGGCGCAGAGATGGTGAGAGGGATATTACTCTCAATAGTGATAAAATATTCGTGCATGAGTTTGTACAGAATCAAAAAGATGAGGTGGCAAAACGGTCCAAAATTGGAAATTTTCTTAAGTACAGAGCGTTTGTAATCCATCTAATGGAAAAAGAAAATTTTGATAAAATTATTGTCTTACACACACTGCCAGCAGTACTAATTTCTGATAAATTGATTCATAACTATAATAGACGCTTTATTTTGGACTACCGTGATTATACATATGAGAATTTTGCACCCTTCAAAAGTCTGATTGGCAAACTGGTGAACTCCTCTTACGCAACGTTTGTTAGCTCGGATGCATTCCGCGTTGCTCTTCCGAATGTCGATAAAATATATACATCCCATAATTTATTGGTAGATAGTCTCGCATATCGTGATGTACGGTCTGGACAGGATAGAATTCACGTTCCAATTAGGATCGCATTTTGGGGCTTTATTCGACATGAGAAAATTAACGAAGAAATTGTCAAAAAGTTAGGTGGAGATAGGCGGTTTGAGCTGCATTACTACGGAAGGGAGCAGCAAACCGCATGGAATCTCAAGGCACTGACTGAGAGTTGTGGTTTTACCAATATTTTCTTTCATGGCGCATATCTACCCCAAGATAGGTATGACTTTGCTGAGAAAACTGACTTGATTCACAACATGTACGAAAACGATCCCGGAATGCAAAAGGCTATGGCAAACAAATACTATGATGGGATTATTTTCCGTATTCCGCAGTTGTGCACGGTGGGATCATATATGGGGGACAGGGTGCTAAGAGAAAATGTTGGTATCGCTTTGAATCCGTATGAGGATGATTTCGCAGATCAAATCGTGAAATACTACAGTCAAATCAATTGGAAGGTGTTTGATGCTGAGTGTGATACAGCTACAAAACAGGTTGTTTCGGAATATGAGGCCGGAAAAACAGTAATCCAATCACTGACCAATGCGTGAAGAGGGAGAAGTTGATGTTTTCTGTTATAATGCCACTTTATAATAAGCAGGATACCGTTATTGAATCGATACAGAGTGTGCTTGCGCAGTCTGTTCAGGATTTTGAATTAGTAATTGTAGATGATGGGTCAACGGATAAAAGTGTAGAACGAGCAGAAAGCATCTCAGACACGCGAATTTCCGTATTAAGAAAGAAAAACGGGGGTGTCTCTGTGGCTCGTAATTACGGTGTTAAAAGAGCCAAAGGTGACTATGTCTGTTTTTTGGATGCTGATGACTTGTGGCTTCCCAATCATTTGCAGGCGTTGCAAGAGCTGATAGCAGCAGTTTCGGATGCGGGACTCTATGCAACCTGTTTTCGACAGGAAGGAGCAGACGGAAGCGTATATGTACCTGACATCGGTAAAAAACACATTGTCGAATTCGACAATGTATTCAACACAGAACTCGAACAGAGGTCTGTGTTGAATACAAATTCCATTTGTATGCAAAAAAGCACTTTCCTAAAGTTCGGAGGCTTTGTTGATGGTGAACGAATCGGAGAAGATACATCTCTTTGGTATAGGGTGGCGGCTTTTTATAAAGTGGCTATGATCAATGTAATTACTACTGTATATCGGTTGAAATACAGCGGTGCTATCAGCGTAAGCGGTTCAATGAATCGTGAATGGAGCTTTTTGCACTTTTATGAAAATGAAATTGCGGACTCTAACGCAATAGATGAGGAAAAGAAGAAATCAATTGCGAGGTTTGTAAACAGATATCGGCACAGCTTAGTTCGACACGATTTATTAAATGGAAGGCGCAAGGTAGCGGAAGAAGATTTTAAAAAGATAGATTTATCGTTGTCGAGTAAGAAAGAAAATCTAACCACAAGAGCTTGTTTCGCTATTCCGCACAGCATTCTTGTGAAAATGTATAAAAGCAGAGGATAATACAAGCATGATTTATTATGTTGGAGCATATCGAACAAGAAATATTGAGGAAAGAGAGCCTCAAGGATCTGCTGCTGAGGATGCAAAGATGGCATATATCATTTCGGTGATTAAAAGCCTCGGAAAAGATGTAAAAGTGGTTTCTGTTCTTGCGTCACTCAAACATGGCTTTCATAAAAGAAAGGTATGCAAGATAGATGAACTCGAAACACAAGTTTTTCTGGAGTCCTTCGATGAAACTAGACGAGGGCTAAGTAAAATTGGAGTACTGCAACGATTGACAGCATTGTTCTTCTATTTACTGTTTAATGCAAGGTCTTCTGATATCGTGCTGGTCTATAATACACAACTCTATTCTGTTCCGGTGCGGCTGGCAAAGTGGTTTAAGCGTTTTAAGATGGTGCTGGAAGTTGAAGAAGTCTTCTATATGGATGATAGAAATCCTGCTGACGTTAAGAGAAAGCCTTTGGAGGATGCGTTGATTCACTCAGCAGATGCCTATGTGATGGCGAGTGCGCTGCTTGCTCAACATATTGCAGAGGGAAAGCCTTATGCAATTGTTTATGGAGGATATACTATTCCGCCTAAGTATGCAGAACGACCTGATGATAATAAGGTTCATGTAGTTTATGCGGGTGGCATCGATTCACTACGTAGAGTTGACCGGGCAGTAAGAGCATTTGCGGTTCTTCCTGAACAGTATCGCTTTCATATTCTTGGATTTGGTGCTACAGAAGACATTGTAAAGCTAAATAAAGAGATCAATGAAATTAACACGAAAACCGGGATTAATAAAGTTGAATATGTGGGATGTTTAAGTGGAAAAGAGTATGATGAATATCTACAGAAATGCCACATTGGATTAAATATGCAGTCAATTGGTGCCTCTGTTGAAGCTGTGGCGTTTCCTTCTAAAATATCATCTTATATGAGCCGTGGACTAGATGTTGTATCAGGGAGTCTGGAAAGCATTCTTTATTCTCCCTTGGCTGAAGGAATTACTTTCTATCGAGATAATTCTGAACAGAGTATTGCAAAAGCGATTTTGATGTGTAAACGACATACCCGTGAAGAACAGATTGGGTTGATTGAAAAGGCAGAAAAGGAATTTATAGAGGATTTTAGAAAAATAATCTAATGGGGGAGAAGCATGGATGATCATATCTTTAAAAAGTGAGAAACAGAGGGAACTGTTTGGCTGCCTTGCGGTGTTCCTTTTTGTTCTCTGCTCGCCTGAAACAATTCTTGTCGGTACAAATTCTGCAGAACTCCCCGCTATGATTTCACGCTACTCACCTTTCTTGGCTTGCGGGGTTATGCTTATTATATATGCTCTGCAAAGAAAGATGTCATTACCACGTAATTGCGTGATGATTCTTTGCATAAGTGTAATTTGCTTTTGGATAACTGCTTTCTTTTCAGAAGGTCAAGCAAACCTGATGAATATTTTGTATCATTGTGCAGCGGTACTTAGCGGTGTGCTAATTGTTGGAGTCCTTTCGATAAAGGATTTTACAAAATATTTTGAGAAAGTAATGTTTTTCCTTGCGATTTACTCACTAGTTTGCTTTGGAATTGCAAACATTTCAACAGAAGTTGTCAGAAAATTTCCGATCGTGACAAATGTTGCTGATGTAGAGTTCTATTGCATGGGTTTGTCGGTTTTTACCAAGTATTCGATGGTTGACTCATTTTTCCTTCGAAATTATGGAATGTTTAGAGAACCGGGCGTGTATCAAATGTTCCTAAACTTTGCACTGTGCTGCTACCTTTTTTGCAGAACAACTCCTAAAAAACTGAATGTCTTGCATATAGCGGTGTATCTGGTTGCTATTCTTACTACTACCTCGACTACAGGTATTTTTTCTCTTATAGTCTTGATACTAGCATTTGTAGCTGATCGCAATACTGAAAATAAAAAAATCAAACGGTGGGTTTTGATTGGTGGAGTTTTTGTAGTAATAGCGGTTATGTCTGGCTGGTCCGATAAATTGCTGTATGCGATAAACAAGTTGTCTGATAAAAATACGGACTCGATGATATCAAGAATGGGATCTATTACAGCTAATCTTCAAATGTTTCTGGATCATCCGTTGATAGGCGTTGGACAATCGAATGTGGACAATACCTTTGCGCAGTACCTAAATGCACGTGCTTCAGCAGTGCATAACACAAATACAGTACTGTTTATGTTTGCATGTTATGGTATTATTTTTGGCAGTCTTTTTCTATATGGCAATATTAAGCTGATGTGCAGAATGTCTAGAGATTCTGTTTCGAGGATACTACTGTGCGTGTTTTATGTGATGATGCTTAGTGGCGAAAATTTGACGAATTCGTATTATATTTACACATTGCTAATGTATGGATATCTCAGCAGTTCAGTGATTGGCGAGGAGAACGAATATGAAGATTGCAATGATCAATGCGTGGAGTATCGGTAGTACAGGGCATATAATGCTTGGCTGCGCAAAAGCCGCAAGAGAAAAGGGAAATGAAGTTCATGTTTTTTCTAAGGCGTGGATTGGACAAAACTATGATTCGATTCCTAATCATCATGTAATCGGAGATTATTTTTGGAATAGAGTACACATCAAATTGGCTAAATACACTGGATTTCATGGGTGCTTTTCCGTTTTTCCAACCTTAAAAATGGTTCGGGAATTAGATGAGATAAAACCCGACGTTATTCACCTTCATAATATCCACGGGTGGTTTGTTAATCTTCCAATACTATTTCATTATATAAAAAAGAATAGAATTCCAGTTGTATGGACGCTACATGATTGTTGGACATTTACGGGGCACTGCCCGCATTTTGAAGTGGAAGGATGTTCAAAATGGAAGACTGGGTGTTCGTCCTGTCCTCGATTTAAGGAGTATCCTGCAAGCAATGTGGACCGTTCACGATTTCTATGGAAGAAAAAAAGAAAATGGTTTACGGGCATGCCGAGAGCTGTTATTGTGACACCGTCGAAGTGGCTTGCGAGCCTAGTAGAGCAATCGTACCTAAAGGAATATCCGATTAAAGTCATTCATAATGGAATTGATCATAGCGTTTTTTATCCACAGGAGAGCAAATTCCGGGATGAGTATGGCATTCGTGGGAAATATATGATTCTTGGTGTAGCGTTCGATTGGGGATTTAAGAAAGGATTGGACGTTTTTATCGAACTAAGAAGCCGGTTAGATGCGCAGTATGCCATTGTCATTGTTGGTGCAGATGAAACAATTGAAAGGCAATTAGGATCAGGATTTATTGTAATTCAACGAACAGAAAATAAAAAGGAACTTGCTCAAATATACAGTACAGCAGATGTATTTGTTAATCCGACCCGAGAGGATACATTTCCTACAGTCAATATTGAAGCTTTAGCGTGTGGAACGCCTGTGATTACTTTTCCGACAGGTGGAAGCCCGGAAATTATTGATTCAACTTGTGGAATTGTTACAAAAGAGTGTACAGTGAATTCTATGATGGAAGCAATCGTTCAGATTCGGCAGGATAAAGAACGTTACACTGAAATGATGTGCTGCCAGCGTGCAAAACAATTTGATCAGAATGCTTGTTATGAGTCGTATGCGACATTGTATGAGGAAGAAATAACGAATGTCTAAAAAAAGAACTACACTAAATAACTTTATTTATCGTATTGTTGAAACATTTGGAATCCAGGCTATTCAGCTGGTCATTTCAATTGTTTTGGCGCGATTGCTAATTCCTGAAAATTACGGTGTTGTTGCCATCGCTTCAACGATTGTCACGATTTTGACTTCAGTTGTGCAGAGCAGTTTTAATGCTCCGCTGGTTCAGAAAAAGGAACTTTCACAGATAGACTTGACTTCATCATTTTATGTGATGCTCGCAATAGCAGGGACGCTCTATTTTATCTTGTTTGTAGCGGCTCCGATGATTGCAGGTGTTTACGGTATGCCAGATTTAACTCTTGTGATTCGAGTGTTGAGCCTAGTCCTCATTATTGGTTCGTGGAATTCTATTCAGATGGCACTGGTCTATCGCAATCTAAAGTTCCGTGCGAGTATGCTGATCAACGTTGTTGGAATTATTGTACAAGGGTTGGTTGGCATTGGGATGGCTTACCAAGGATTTGGCGTTTGGAGTCTGGTCTCATCTCAAATTACATACCAAATTGTTATTGGAATTTTGTATGGATGCTACAATAAATGGATTCCTGGCATTTGTTTTTCTGCCCAATCAATTAAGGATATCTGGAAGATTGGCATTCCGTTGTGCGGCGCAGAACTACTTACGATTGTATCTAGCAATGTGTATCCGATGATTATTGGTTTGCGGTATACGAAAGCAGAGCTTGGATTGTATCAAAAGGGAAATTCTGTTCCGACAACAATTGTGAATGGTGTCGTTACAGCTTGTTCAACGGTTTTTTTCTCTATGATGTCGCGAGTTCAGGAGGATTATGAACATCTAAAAAAAATACTTCGAGATGGTGTAGCAATCACGAGTTATATTATCGTTCCGATTGCGCTCGGACTGTTCAGCATATCAAAAGATTTCGTGACAATCATTCTGGGAAATAATTGGTTGGATGCAATTCCTTTAATGCAGATTGCTTGCCTGACATTGTCGCTTTATCCGCTTAGAATAAGAACACAGGCGATTAAGGCAATTGGTAAAGCAAATCAGTCTTTTTTCATTAATGCTGCATATGCGGTAGCATCAAATGGTTTGCTATTGATATTTGTGTTTGTGAGTCTGAAGGCTGCAATCTTGTCGATGCTTCTTGCTGAGATCGTTTTTGCTTTTACTACGGGATACTATATCTGGAAGGATTTTGGCTATTCATTTAAGGAACAGCTTATGGATGTTGTTCCTGCGTATGTAATTAGCGCAATAATGGTAGTCGCTGTTATGGGAGTGAGCCGACTTTTTGCTAACGTTACATTGATGGCCTTTTTTATTAAGGTCGTTTCAGGTGTCATTGTATATTGTGCGTTTTCTTTGTTGCTAAGACCAAAGCCAGTGAAGATGGTGCTTTCTTATTTGAAAAAAAGTAAAGGTGGTAGAGAATAAATGAGTGGATATAAAAAAATAACGAGATTGTCTCCGTTTATTTCAAGTCAAAATTTAGGAGATTATATAATTGATGATTACTGTGGAAGAATTCTTGATTCAATGTTTAAGGATGCATTCAATGTTTCGGTTCCAACGGCTGATCACTTGAGTCTACTTAGCAGAAGTCATATCGCTACAGCCGATTATTCTTTCGTATGTGGGACAAATTTGTTGGCATCTCACATGAAAAAGAATACGCAATGGAATATAACAATTTCAGATGCATTAAAAGTATTTTTGTGTGGCGTTCCACGAAAATCATACCTAAAAAGAGATGTTATGTTCCAGGCATGGGAAAAGAATAAAGTGATACTGTTCGGTGTCGGGTGGTGGCAATATCAAGATGCGCCGGACTTTTATACAAGGACGCTCCTAAAAATACTTCTTTCACCAAAGTATATTCATTCTGTGAGAGACAGCTATACAAAAAATATGTTAAATGAGTGTGGCTTTGATAATGTTGTAAATACAGCATGCCCAACCATGTGGAATCTGACCCCAGAATGGTGCAAAAGGATACCTCAGAAAAGAGCGCAAGAAGTGATAACTACATTGACAAACTATAAAATGAATCAAGAATCAGACGATTTTTTAATGGAGACGCTTCTTTCGAGATATGAAAAGGTATATGTTTGGTTACAAGCAATTGAGGATCTTCAACAAATCAGACAGTCAAAATATGCAGAAAAAATAGTTTGTGTTCCCCCAACATTGAAAGCCTATGACTCTTTTCTAGATGAGAAAGAGGTTGATTATATTGGTACAAGATTGCATGGGGGAATTAGAGCACTAAACCATGGCAGAAGAGCTCTTATAATTGGTGTTGATAATCGTGCAATTGAAATCTCGAAGGATACAAATCTCCCTGTAATAGCACGTGACAGCATACACACCAAATTGACTGATGCTCTTAATAGTGGTTGGGATACGATGATTAAGCTTCCGCAAGATAATATTGATCTATGGAAAGCTCAATTTATCGATTGAAGATATTCATGAAGAGAAAGGATAAATACAAATGTCTGCATTTGATAACGCAACCCTTATGATTACTGGTGGTACCGGTTCTTTCGGTTCTACCGTTCTGAAACACTTCCTTGATTCTGACCTCAAGGAGATTCGCATCTTCTCCCGCGATGAGAAAAAGCAGGATGATATGCGCCACGAGCTTCAGGCCAAGCACCCGGAAGCTGCAAAGAAGGTCAAGTTCTACATCGGCGATGTCCGCAACCCGCAGTCCATCAAGGATGCGATGCCGGGCGTTGATTACATTTTCCACGCAGCCGCCCTGAAGCAGGTCCCATCCTGCGAGTTCTTCCCGATGCAGGCCGTTCAGACCAACATCATCGGTACGGACAATGTCCTGCACGCTGCCATTGATGCAGGTGTTAAGCGTGTTGTCTGCCTGTCTACTGATAAGGCGGCCTATCCTATCAATGCTATGGGCATCTCCAAGGCTATGATGGAGCACGTCATCTATGCCAACGCCCGTGTTGCGGCTGAGCGCGGCGGCACGACTATCTGCTGCACCCGCTACGGCAACGTTATGTGCTCTCGCGGCAGTGTCATCCCGCTGTTTATCGACCAGATCAAGGCCGGCAACCCCATCACCATTACTGACCCCAGCATGACTCGTTTCCTGATGAATTTGGACGAGGCTGTGGATCTGGTGATGTTCGCCTTCCAGCACGGAAACCCGGGCGACCTGTTCATCCAGAAGTCTGACGCCTCCACCATTGGTGACTTGGCTAAGGCTGTGCAGCAATTGTTTGGTGACACTGGCACTCATATTATCGGTACCCGCCACGGCGAGAAGTTGTTTGAGACTTTGATGACCCGTGAGGAACGTTTGCGTAGTGAAGACATGGGCAAGTATTTCCGTGTTGCTGCGGACGACCGTGACCTAAATTACGATAAGTTTGTAGTCAAAGGCGAAGTACATACGATGGCCGATGAATCGTACACAAGTCATAATACCAATCGTCTGGATGTAGAGAATACGGTGAAGAAGATTATGACCACCGACTACGTGCGAAACGCGCTGGCGGCGTGGGAGGCAGAGCGCAAGTGAACATCTTGGTAACTGGTGCCAAGGGTATGGTGGGAACCTCCCTGTGTAATAACCTGAAAAATATCCGGGATGGTAAGAACAAAACCCGTCCCAATCTGCATGTCGAAGAAATCTACGAGTATGACCTGAACTCTACTCCAGAAGAACTGGATGCATATTGCCAGAAAGCGGATTTTGTGTTCAACCTGGCAGGTGTCAACCGCCCGGAGAACCCCGAGGACTTCATGAAGGGCAACTTCGGCTTCGCCTCCGATCTGCTGAACTGCTTGAAAAAGCACGGCAACAAGGCAACCATTATGCTGTCCTCCTCCATCCAGGCCACCCTGGCCGGACGCTTCGGCAACAATGAGTATGGCCGCAGCAAAAAGGCAGGGGAGGAACTGTTCTTCGATTATGCCAAGGAAACGGGTGCGAAGGTAGCAGTCTATCGCTTTCCGAACCTGATGGGACACAGCCGCCCGAAGTACAACAGTGCCGTCTCCACCTTCTGCTGGGCAGTCGCCAACGATGAGTCGTTCACCGTCAACGACCGCAGCACTGAGTTGGAACTGCTGTACATTGACGACCTTGTAGAAGGGATGTTTGACCTGCTGGAAGTCAAGGAGCAGCACTGCAAGTTCGATGGTGTGGAGACCGTTTTGAAAGAGGATGGCCGTTACTGTTGCGTCCCCGTGACCCATAAAGTCACGCTGGGCGAGATCGTAGATTTGCTGCAGGAGTTCAAGGCACAGCCCATCACCCTCATGATGCCGAAGATGCCGGCTGGCTCTTTTGCAAAGAAGCTGTATTCTCTGTATCTGACCTACCTGCCCACGGAGAAGTTCAAGTATGCCTTGAAAATGAACGTGGATAACCGTGGGTCTTTCACGGAATTGGTTCACACGGCAGACTGTGGGCAGGTGTCTATCAACATCAGCCGCCCCGGTATCACCAAGGGTCAGCACTGGCACAACTCCAAGTGGGAGCTGTTCATCGTGGTGGCCGGGCACGGTCTGATTCAAGAGCGAAATATCAACACCGGTGAGACGGTGGAGTTTGAGGTCTCCGGGGATAAGATCGAGGCAGTCCATATGATCCCCGGCTGGACCCACAACATCATCAACCTGTCCGAGACGGAAAATTTGGTGACAGTCATGACCTGCAATGAGATCTTTGACCCGAACCACCCAGACACCTTTTTCGAGC
>OHAU01003504.1_pt1 | contig 12416 bp, 12 predicted proteins | sample 1577181 | NCBI WGS metagenome assembly OHAU01 (sample SAMEA3541472, study PRJEB24748) | human gut metagenome | biome: human gut; feature: human-associated habitat; material: faeces | place: China | collected 2012
ACATAAAGCTATCAAGCTCATGAATAAACGAGAAAAGAATTTTTTCGCTTTGAAATTTAATATTAAGGTAATAATCAATGATAAAAGAACAAAAACCAATGAAATTAGAACCAATAAATTTGTTGGCAATAAATTCAATTCGATTATTTGATAAATTAATAATCCTAAACTCACAAAGATAAATAGAGTCATTAATTTACTTAATATTCTTCTACTTTTTCTCTTTTTCTTCTTACCATTACCCTTCACTTCCTGTGAAAGTTCAACATTCTTTTTAGGCATAATAAAAATCTCCTATAAACTCTTCTATGGCTCACAATTTCATATTATATAATAATTCACCTTTACTTGGCAAATTCACACTTGGTATTCCACGCAATCAGAGCCACTCTATCCACCACTAAGAACCACCCATTCCATCATTTAGAGCCATTTAGACAACATATAACAAATATAGATATGGACTTATATAACAGATTCAATGGACTTGACCATATGTAATATTCAGAGGCTCTATACAATGGATTGCATGGCTCTGCCTCCATGGAATACACATTAAAAAAATGTAGACATTATTGTCTACATAAATCTTTCACAACGATATGAGAAATCTTCAAACTCATTCTTTTTTCCTAAATATAAATTCTTTTCATAACTCAACATAGAAGACTTGTGTTTATAAGATGAAGCTTTATCAGAAAATCCATTCAAAACATCAAAGAAGAATAAGAATAAGCTTGCCACAACAAGTACAATACTACCTAAAATAAGCCATACAATAGGTAGAATCAAATAAAGTACATGTAATATAATACTCGCAAATAAACAACAAAAACATGAAATCATCACTCCAATATGTGCCTTATGATATTTATTACTCAATCCCTCATACTCTCTTATTTTCGTATTAATTCTATTCTCTATATATTCCTTTGTTTCCATGATTAATACCTCTTTTCTAGAATCATCTCAATCAATTTATATGCCTCTGTTGAAGGAAGTTTCTTTAACCTATCATTTGTTCCATTTTCCAAATGATAACTTTCTAATCTTTTTGTATTAAGAAGAGCCTGATCGATTTTATTTTCAATCACGTCATATACATCTTTACTTTTTGAATAATCTGAAATATAAGAACTCAATTCTTTGATTACTTCCTCATTTGAACCATATAGTTTTGTACTATACCTAAAATGAAGCAAATACCAAATTTCGAAGCAAGGATTTGATAAGAATACAGAAATATTATTTTGCCTTGCTAATTTCATTGCAGCTCTCAATTCTTGATCTCTACCATTTTTAAAATCAACATCAATAAAACACGCAAGAATGTCTCCGTCCTTCAAATCTAATTCTTCTTGTTTAGCACTTTTTAGTAAATCCTCGACTACACCTACTGGATCTGTGTTATTTCCTTTTCCTGCCATTATTTTGTATTCACTTTGAACTTGATTAAAAGCCTTAAAATATTTTCGCTCCGTCTGATTTTTTCCTTCAGCTCCAATTAGAATGATCTTTTTAGTCTTTCTAGAAACCTTTCCACGCTTCTTCTGATCTACTTTTCTTACCATTCAATATCCTCCAAATTCACAACAGGTATAGCTCCATATCTACCTTGTAAATATCCCTTTTGGATATTTTCTGACTTTCTTGGAGAAAATTCATCAAGAGAATACAAATCAGAAACACCAGTCTGATTGTTCTTTTCAACAAAATAAATCTGGTCACGCCTAAATAAATTCAAATCTAATAAGCTGATTTCATGCGTATTAAAAATCAATTGAGCATTATGCCGATTAATACTTGGATTTTGAAACATCTCAATCAATGACTTAGTCATAGCAGGATGCAACGCATTATCCATCTCATCAATAATAATCGTTCTTCCATTTTCTAATGCATTTTTTAGTACAGGACCATATGTAAACAATCTCTTTGTACCATTTGATTCATCAAAATAATTTAAGCCATATTCTCTCTTTTCACCATTTTCAACAACCTGATGAGCCGTAATAATTCTACGTTGTTCAAGAACTCCCTTACCAACTGGCATTTGATTTACTAAACCTTGTAATTCAGGTGGTAGAACAAATGGAAATTGATCTGTTTCCTGCTTAATATTCTCATAATTAAAATTTGATATATTAATATCCGCATTCTTTAATAAATGCAACATAAACTCATTCAAAGAATTATCTTTATCCTTTTGATGTCTATCAAACTCCCTAAACATCAAATCTTCTAAATTTGAAGAATCATACGTATCAATCATATTTGAAAACCACATATATGCATTTCGTGTTAAATCACTATTCCAACTAGTGGCAGTCGCAAGAAATAATTTATTTGAAGTATTCTTATCCACAATCTTAGATAGTTGTGGTTTACTCCTTGCCGTAAATTTATACTTATTTATATCGCTACGCTCAAAAATCATAGAGGGCTTTGTACTTTTATACTCATATAAATATTCTTCCCAAACATGTTGCGCATCCAAGACAAATCCATATTGATATTTAATACCATTGTTTGTATATATAAAATCAAACTTTGTTTTTTCAAAACGACTTTTTTTATCTAACAAAAAAGGTGTTACCATTAATGGCTGATCAACCTGCAAATTATTCGAATTACGAATCATGATTATGGCAGCTGTTAATGCCTTGTGTAAATTAGATTTACCAGCAGCATTCGCCCCATAAATCGCAACACTAGGTAATATTCTCTCATTCTTATAAGATAATAATATTTCTGAATGAGAATCATCCTTATTTGTATCTAAACTCAAAACCATTTCATCCCTAAAAGACAAAAAGTTTGTCACCGCAAATTGAATCAACATAAACTATCACTCCTAAGACTATAATACGCATCATACATTTAAAATTCAACATATTTTTGCATATTTTGCATTATTTATGCATATTTTGTATTTATACGTCACCATTTATATAAAATTAAAGAGTAAGGATTATCCTTACTCAATATCTGTGCTTGAATGACCATTCATTACAGCTTCAATTTTCTTAGTCGCTTTCGTTACTGTATCTTTGTTAGGAACCATTACATAAGCCGCATTACCTAGCTCTGCACACATTAATGTATCTCCTGTTCCATCAACCATAGATTGTTCCATCTTCCATTTTGGATTGTTATTTAATTGATATTTAATTAAATCAGAAATTTCCTGACTAGACATTGTAGTTGAGAAAGTATCTGCCATACTATCCATAATAGAAGCATAGTTTGTTACGATTGCAGGACTTGTAATCTTATCAACAATACCCATTAGGACTTGTTGCTGGTTCTTTGTACGCTGACGATCCCCTTCACTATACGCATAACGCTCACGAGCATATCCTAATGCTTGTTCACCATTTAAGTGGTTTACACCAGCATGTACACTAAGTCCAGGAGCATGTCTGAAATTACTACATTCATATCCAGGCTCTACAGTTACATCCACACCACCAACGGCATCAACAATATCTGTTACTGTATCAAATCCAACCTTAAATGTATAGTTGATTTCTATACCCAATAATTTTTCAACTGTACGCTTCGTTGTATTTGTACCATGAATACCCGTATGCGTAATCTTATCCAATTGACCTTGCATACAACCATCTGCCGCATCACAAGCTGTTTCTACATAGAAATCACGAGGAATTGAAGTTAATAAAATTGTGTTTGTCTTAGGATTTACTGTCGCAACCATAATTACATCACTACGACCATTTTCATCAAAACCACCACGAGAATCTGATCCGGAAATCAATACATTAAATGGAGTTGTCGTAATATTACTTACCGCATTTGCCTTATCCGTATTTTCAACTTCATAACTTGTTTGATATACGACACGCGTTTTACTATCAAATTTTGCATAATCTTCCATATCCGTAATTTGATCACGACTGGATTCATTAATCACAATCGCATCTACATCACCCTTAAATAAGGCTTCAAGCATAGCCGTCATACTATCATATTGTTTTTTAGTAACATCAATATTTGAACTATTCAATTCCTTTAAAACCTTTTTAGAACCAACAGTACCAATACTCTTTAACACACCAATATTCTTACCATTCAAATCATTCTTCTTTTTAATAGAACTTGATTTTTTTACAACAACACTAACAGTATTTTTTGAACTTGTAGCTACATTTGTAATGTTTGATAATAATCCACCTGTTTTAGACATGTAGTATCCACCCATACAAGAACCTAATGAAATGGTAATTGTAAAGATAATACAAATAAATTTAGAAACAAATCCCTTTGTCGCAAAACACAATAGCAACACAAAAATCAAATCTAATAACACAAAAACAACTGTTACTAAGAACAATAATTTTGTAGGCAATACATTTAACTTAACCAATTCAAACAACAAGAACATTGTGGCCGCTACTAATAAAATAGAAAAAATAATCCCAAATACTTTTCCAACCCTACTAGTATTCTTTTTATTTTTTTTCATAAATATACTAATCTCCTTAACCCAATTATCATACCATAAAAAAAAGGATAGGCAAACCTATCCTAATCTATTTAACGCTATCGCTTGATTTTCCAGCCAAAACCGCATTAATTTTATCCTTTGCAGTTTTAACAGTACTCTGATCTGGAACCATAACACTAGCAGCATCACCAAGTTCTGCACACATTAATGTATCCCCAGTTCCATTAACCATATATTGTTCCATCTTCCATTTTGGATTGTTGTTGATTTGATATTTAATCAAATCTGAAATCTCATCATTACTCATTGTGGTTGAGAAAGTATTAGCCATCGCATCCATAATAGAAGCATAGTTTGTCACGATTGCTGGACTTGTTACTTTATCAACAATTCCCATCAACACAAGCTGTTGGTTCTTTGTACGCTGACGATCCCCTTCACTATATGCATATCGTTCACGTGCAAACGCAAGGGCTTGTTCTCCATTTAAGTGGTTCACACCTTCATGCACACTAAAACCTGATAATGCATTAAAATTATTCACTGCATACCCTGGAGCCACCGTTACATCTACTCCGCCCAAGGCATCTACCAACTCCGTAACTGTATCAAATCCAACCTTGAAAGTATAGTTGATTTCAATACCCAACAATTGTTCTACTGTACGTTTTGTCGTATTTGTACCATGAATACCCGTATGTGTGATTTTATCTAAAGCACCTTGCATACATCCATCCCCTGCATCACAAGCTGTTGTAACATAAAAATCACGTGGTACCGATGTTAATAAGATTGTACTTGTCTTAGGATTCACAGTCGCAACCATAATCACATCACTACGACCATTTTCATCAAATCCACCACGTGTATCCGATCCAGAAATCAATACATTAAATGGCTTTGAAGTAATGTCTGTAACAGATTTAGCTTTATCTGTATTTTCTACTTTATAAGAAGTTTGATAAACAACACGCGTATTATTATCAAAGTCTGCATAGCTTTCCATATCCAAAATTTGACTACGACTGGATTCATTAATAATAATCGACTCTACTTCTCCATTATAGAAAGCTTCAAGTAATGCACTTAAACTATCATATTCCTTTTGTTTAAGAACAATACCATCATTACTTAATTCTTTTAATACTTTCTTTGAACCCTGTGTACCAATATTTCGTAATGTACCAATAGAAACACCATTTAATTGTGATTTATTCTTAATATCACTCGATTGTTTCACAACAACACTTACCGTATTCTTGGCATGTTTTGTTACACTTGTAATACTACTCAATAGGCTTCCTGTTTTAGAAATATAATATCCTCCAAAACAAGATCCAATTGTAAGAATCAATGATAAAGCGATGCATACGATTTTAGATACAACACCTTTTGAATAATGACACAATAATAAGATAAAGATTGCGTCTAATAACACAAATACGATTGTCATTAAGAATAATAATTTTGTTGGTAATACATTGATTTTAATCAATTCATATAATAAATAAAATGAAGATAATACCAATAAAATGGATAATAGAATACTTAATACTTTTGAAAATTTATTTTGTTCCTTCATAACTATACTGCCCCTTTTCCATAAAGAACCTGTTTAACAGTTTTACATAATAATGTTACATCCAACCAAAATGACCAGTTTCTGTAATAATACTCATCTAATACTAATCGATGTTCAAAGTCTATGTCACTACGACCATGACTTTGCCACATGCCCGTAATGCCCGGCTTACATGCGACAACATCCTCATAATATTGTCCCATATCTTCTTTTTCTCGTGGTAAGTATGGTCTAGGGCCAATCAATGACATTTGACCAAGCAATACGTTAATAAACTGTGGAAATTCATCTAGACTCTTTTCTCTTAAGAATTTACCTGCACTTGTAATGCGAGGATCATTCGTCAACTTTTTATTCTTCGTATATTCTTCACGTATTGCAGGATCCTTTTCCATTAAATCCTCTAATATCTTGTCTGCATTCATTACCATTGAACGATACTTATACATCTTAAATTCTTTTCCATTCTTACCAATACGGTTTTGTGTAAAGAATATAGGTCCTTTATCTCCTTCACTACGATTCTTAATAAATACAAAGATTGTCAATGGAATCAAAATCAACATACCACAAAGTCCAGCACATATATCCATACATCGTTTTAATATATAAGATCCTAATTGATTTACGCCACGTGAATTAGAAATCATTAAAATACCATCAAAGTCTTCTACCTTTGTATCAAAAGTAACTAAACCATTGACTTGAGGCAAGTATTTAATGACATTGACCTTACCTTTAAACATTTCAAACAAGGAATATAATGCTTCTTGTTGAATCTCAGGAATCGCAATCAATACAGTATCAATATTATGAGATTCAATAAATGAATCCACCTCTTCTAAATCAATTGTTTTATCCTTTGAAGCAATCTGCTCTTGATTGATTCCAATGGATTTACAATTCACATAACCCTGTACATCCAATAAAGAATAACTGTTTCCTCCACATACGAATGCCAATTGTGCTGCCGTATGTCCAACACCAACAATTAACGTATTATGTTTAAATCTTTTTCTAAATATCTTATGTGAATATCTTGAATTAAATCCTGCAAAGACAAACAATACGAGTGTTAATAATAGAAATCCATAGATTTTACGTACGGTCCATGAATTGATTGGAAACACTAAAAAGCTTCCAAAGAAAAATCCAATATGACTTAATATCAATAAACGAATCTCATCATACATTAATAAGACTTTTCCTTGGTAGCGTCCAATCAATAACTGCATTAAGAAATATAATGCGCATAATTTAATTGTATATTCGCCATAAAAACGTAATACATTGATTTCTTGTAAAAAATTAATTAAGATCCAATAGAATATAAATTCAATTGTAATCTTTAATGTTCCTATTTTTGACATAACAATTTCACTCCATATATTAAACTACATACCTAATTGTACTAAAAAAAAAAGAAAAGAACAAATTGCACTTTTCTTTAGAGTGTTCCATTGTTAGTTTCACTATTATAAATCTGCATAAAATCCTTATATTCTTTCGAATCTTTGGACATTGGAGTTTTAATCACCGTATTCTTATATAGGGCAAAATCAGAATCAATAATACTACGACTCTTATCCCACACATTTAAACCAGCTATTTTGATTTCAACATCACCAAACAATGAATGAATCGCATCCACCACTTGTTTCATAGAATGCCCTGTATCTACAGAATCATCAACTACCAAAATACTTTGAATATTTGAAGACTTCATCTTTTCTAATCCTTCATGATAATGAATCTTTCTTTCCGCATTTTTACTATGTGTATCTGATTTTAACTCTAAAGAAATAAGAATATTACGCACAAAGTTTGGCAAGCGACTTACAATAGGACCTACCACTTCTTTTAAGGCATTTCCCTCTCTTGTAGCACTAATACCAACTAAAGGTACATTAAAAACATCCTTCATCTCACGACCTATTAAATATCCAGCCTTAGCTACATATACAATAAGATCTGGCTGATACGATTTTTGTATTTCTTTAGCCCAGTCTTTACACTGTTCCTCTATATCTTTTCTTGATAATTCTATATATTTCATTGAAGTTTCCCTTCTTTAACAATCGAAGTAGTTTAACTATCTTTGTGATTTTATGACAAAATTTTAAGCACTTCTCTTTATGAAAAGTAACATTTTCCAAAGCCCTTTTAAAGCTTTCAGGCGAATCAGGCATGCAGTTAACCATCATATAATTTCTGCCAATCTCAAATACAGTATGTGCATCCGAACCAATAACAGAAGTTAATTCATACTTTTCAGCAATTTCTGTTTGTTTCAATCCATATGTATCTGAAATATTACGACCATTATAACATTCTATACAATCAATTCGAGAACGATTATTTTTAATACATTCCTCTTTCAATACTGTTTTAGCACGCTTTTCATCATACGGATGAGGCACATATACAATACCACCTTGAGAACATATTCTTTGAATTGTTTCTTCACAAGGTAAACCAGATGGAATTTCATCCTTCAGATAAAGTCCAATTACTTCACCTTCTGCAGTCATAATCTCTTCACCAATTATAACATGAAGCTTATTCTTTTTCTTTACACAATACTTCTTAAATTCCATTGCACCTTGAATATTATTATGTTCAGTAATCGCAATCCAATCGATATGACACAACCTACATTTTAAATATAATAATGAGAATGGAAGCATACTGTCCTTTGAATATTTAGTATGACAATGTGTTTCCAAACGAATCATATTCAATCTCCTTAAATAAGCACTTTTGTATTTTACAACTCAATACACTCAGAGTCAACCAACACAAATGAAAAAACACCTTCCAGTTAAGAAGGTGCACATATGAATTATCCTACAATAGATGATAATACGACAAAAGTAGAACCATCTACAACTGAAGTATTATTCGTACCTTGGAAATTAAATGTAACTGTATATTGTTGTGTAGCTTCATCGAATGTACATGTAATATCAGTGACATCCTCATCCCCTAATCCTGCATTTGCCAAGGCAGATTTAATGGCTTTTTTCTGATTTTCATCAAAAGAAGGATTAGATTTCTTTTCTTCTTTTTTAGCTTCTTCCTTCTTTGATTCTGCCTTAGCTTCATTTTTTGTTTCTTCCTTCTTAGTTTCAACAGGAGTTGATTGCTTTTCTGTTTCTACTGTTTCTTCCTCATCACTTGTACGCTTATAATTACGTTCTTGTATAATTCCATCTTTACCGATCTTATATTCATAAGATCCAGACTTTGTATCAAATGTCACTGTATAATATTTCTTTTCTTCAGAAACTTTTACATTCGAACATTCCTTTTTTGTTGCGTTCGCATCATCTCTAGCTACTTCTAAAATATCATTCTTTGTGATTTCTAATTCACCATTTCCACAACCAGAAAGTAATAGAGCAGAAGCTAAAATAAATAACGCTTTTTTATTTGCCATTCTCTTCTCCTCCATAACCATAGCCGTAGCCATATCCATAATGACTTTCATCCGATGCATCCACCTTATTTAATACAAGTCCAATGACGTGACCACCATTTCTTTGAACATCCCCAATTGCCATTTTAACCTTACGCTTGTCTGATGATTTAGAATCAACTACATATAATACACCATCACTTACGTTACATAAAGGAATCGCATCTGAAGCAACAGCCACTGGTGGACAGTCAATAATGATATATCCAAATTCTTGTCTAGCTTGATTTAAGAATTTAGCTAATCTTTTAGAACCCAATACCTCACTAGGATTTGGCACTCTATGACCTGCTGTAATTACAGATAGTGCATACCCACCATCAAATTGAACATCTTGTACACCTTCATAAGAATGAATACTAACACCTTCTCTGAATTCAGAAATAATGTTTGTCAATCCACATCTATTTGAAATTCCTAATGTCTTATGAACCGAAGCATTTCTTAAGTCACAGTCAATTAAGAGAACATTTTTATATTTAGCTGCCATAATACGAGCTAAGTTACAAGCTATAGTACTCTTACCTTCATTTGGAACTGTACTAACAACATTAATCACCTGGATTGCATCATCCATTTGACTAAATTCAATATTAGTACGTAAACTACGATAGATCTCATCTACATCAAATTGATTTCTCTTTCTTTTTGCCATTTTTATCTCCCAAAGAAACCAAACAGTTTCTTTTTCTTCTCTACATCAATATCTAGTATATCCATATTTTTTAAGATTCTCTTTGGATTCTCATAAAATAAGATATCCGCATTCTCAGATCCAATACGCTTAGAAACAACCGAATATACATCACTCATCTTTTCAATTCTATTCCCACTCGCTCTATGTGTATCCGTACAAATCAAATCACAATATCCATTATCTAATAATTCTAATGCATTAGCTTGAATTTTCTTTCCATTTACCCCCAAAATAGAAGTACGATTCAATTGAAGAACACAACCCATATCAACCCAACTATCAATAATCGAGTAATCTAACCCCTCATGGAAATATCTTTCAATATGAGCTATTACCGGTATGTATCCCCTTACCTTAATTTCATACAAACAATCATCTCTAAAATCAATGGAATGAATGTCACGAAGAACATTATATTCAACCAACATATACCTACTTCCATTTAAAGTGGGATATAAATCCAAATCAAAGTTTTGAATGAATTCACTATTCATCATCACTTCCCCACCAAAATAAATTGGTACTGGACTCATATCTCTTAATTCCAATTGACGCGTAACAATCTCATTATAAATATGAACATCTAACTGACCAGGAATAAAGTGAGGTGTACTACATATTCCTATAATTCCATCCTTCTTAGCTAATTCCAATGAACTAGCTGCATCCTCTCTAGAAGGCATACCATCATCAATGCCCCAAGCCACATGAGAATGCAAATCAAAATACTTAGCCATTATAATTCAGGAATCTCGCAGAATACTGGAATACCCAAATATTTTTCTGCCTCTTCCTTCGTACGTAAACGATTATCGAATAAGAATCTTAATACGGCATAGCCACAACCTAACACAAAACCTACCATTGTAGCTAACAATGTATTCTTCTTTATATTCGGACCACTAGGAACATAAGACAATTTAGCCTTATCTACCACTTCAATATTACTTACATTCAAATTCTTCTGCATAGTTCGGATAAAAGTACTAACCGTATCATTTGCGATATCCTTACTCAACTTAGGATCTGTCGTAGTAGCTGAAATTGTAATAATTTCTGTATTTGACTCATTCGTTACAGTTACAACATCCTTAACCTTTTCAGCGCTTTCCAATCCAACATCCTTAGCCACCTCTGACATAATGTTATTCTGAGTTAATAAATTCACCGCATTCGTAACCAATTTACTATTCGCCATCTGTGAATTATAATCCAAAGAACCACTCTCACTAATCTGTGGAGTTAAATAAATCGATGTACTAGCCGTATACGTTGGCGTAATCAATAACTTTGTACCAAAGAAACCACCAACACCAAATAATATACACAAAACAATAATCAACTTAATATGTTTTAATATAGCCCTAAATAATTCTAATAAATCAATCTCTTCCATCTCACGCACATCATTACTAGTAGTTGTACGATCTAATCTACTATTAACCATAATTTCCTCCCTATCTATAAACACACATTCATAAATATATCATATAATAATTAAAACATCATAAAAAAAGCTAAAAAACTTAATTTTTTAGCTTCCATTTAACATAAGTTAATTAATCTCTTCTAAACAAATCACGAGTATATACTTTGTCTTGTACATCATCTATTAAATCATAAAATTTATTATAATAATTATGAAATTTCTTAAAACCAGAATCTCACTATGCATAAATTGCGATTGGAATCACAATAATTGCAGGACTTTGAATTTCAATTTTTAATTCTGGTAAATTAAACTCTTTCATATCATCTGAATTTAAGCCTTTTAGTAATCCATCTAAAAGATCCTTATTTAAAACAGACAAAGTAGATTTTCTAAGTAAATTGATAGAATCAGTTTCTTTGTTATAAACAGAAATAACTTTACCCAATACTTTAAAGTTCTCACCAATCAATTCCGATATATTATCATTTTCAAGATATTGTTCTTGTGCTGATAAAACTGCCGTACCTAGTTCATGTTCTAAAATAAAGTCTATCGTTCCTGTATGTTTTAATTCATTTATAAATGCTTTTATTTGTTTTTCTAGACTGTTTTCTTTTTTGTTTTTTTGCGGTTTATTTTTTTTCAAATTATCTGTCTGTTCATTTCCAGTAAACACTTCAACTAATCGTAATAATCCAAAAAACGTATCCATATATTCTATTAAAGGATTCTTTTGTAGATTTCCTTTTATTTCAATAA
>OHAU01003505.1_pt1 | contig 12409 bp, 12 predicted proteins | sample 1577181 | NCBI WGS metagenome assembly OHAU01 (sample SAMEA3541472, study PRJEB24748) | human gut metagenome | biome: human gut; feature: human-associated habitat; material: faeces | place: China | collected 2012
TATCGGAAACTGAAAGCAGCAGATTTGGCTGAGAAGGAAATATTGTATAGATAGAGTCGGAAGTGGTTGAGGAGAAAACAATACAGGAAGAGAAAAGAACTTCAAATGTATTACGGATTTTGGTGGATAAACTAAGGACGTTGTTCAGAATTTGAAATATTTGAGGGGATGAGTCAGGCTTGGGTGAAATAAATTGACTTCATTCTCTGGCTTGCTTATAATATAAATTAAATAACTGACAAAAATAGATGAAGCAGAACGTATAATGGATATGAATTTTAGGTTAAGAGGGAAGTGAGTAGAATGTTAAATATCTATTATGGAAATATGAAGGAATCAGTTTACAATACAGCAGCCTATTTTAAATATGACTATGAAGATAGCTGGATTGTTGATTCAATTGAAAGAGCTGTTTATTAATCTGAGTCCGTTTTCCAAGGGAAAAGAAGGTTGATGCGATGAGAATACTTTTTTGTAATATTGCATGGATGAATTATTATAAAGGGATAATCCAAGGCAAAGATGAACCACAAAATGGAGGCTCTTATGTTAAGGAAAATCTGGATGCGCACGAAAAGTATAATTTTGATGCAGTATCACTTGCAAATGAATCAGGATATCCGGATGGTGAGTATTGCCTCGGATTTGTGGAGACGAAATCTACAAATAAAGAAACAAGAAATCAGCTGAGGATTGAAAACATCTATGGCTGTGGGACATTAAATAAAGAGGATTTTGCTGAGGATGTTTTGGTCATTTATTGTGCATTATATCCGGATGCTGTTGAGAAAGAGACCTATGTGGTTGGATGGTATAAACATGCGACAGTATATCGAAATTGTGAGGTGATGCGTTTCCCATCGGAGGATGAGGAAGGGTATTATGATCAGGCCTATAATGCAATTGCCAGAAAGGAAGATTGTGTATTGCTGCCAAGAGCATCCAGACGGAAAGCAAATATATGGAAAGTTCCAAGAAAGTCTAAAGGTGTTGCCTATGGATTTGGGCAGTCAAATGTATGGTTTGCACAGGGAAGAGAAGAAAATAAATTGTTAGATCAATTTCTCAATAGAATTGTAAAGCAGATTGAGGAATATAGCGGAAAGAATTGGCTGGATGAATGTGCAGAATAATTAGATTTAGATAAGGAAGTAACCAATATGTGCGGCAGATATTATATTGATACTAACTGGCTGGATGAAATTGGTAATGTGGTATATAGTTTTGACATAGACTGGAAAATCTGTACAGAACAATTTCAAGGCGATATCTTGCCAACAAACACAGCACCGATTATAGAGAAAACTGAGCATGGCTTGCAGCTGTCACTTTGTAAATGGGGATTCCCCCTACAAAAGGGAAAGAATCTGGTCATTAATGCAAGAGCAGAAACAGTTCTGGACAAGCCCCCTTTCAGTAATGGTATTTGGTATCATCGGATTGTGATCCCGGCCAGTGGATTCTATGAATGGAATCGTTTAAAAGAAAAGAATACATTTACCAGATCAGATGCGTCGGTACTATATTTAGCCGGTTTCTGTGACTGGTTTGACAATGAGCGGAGATTTGTGATTCTGACCACTGCGGCGAATGAATCAATGATCAAAGTCCATGATCGAATGCCGTTGATTTTGGAGAAAGAACAGATGGAAGATTGGTTTGATAATGAAAAGATGCAGGTCATTCTGCGTCAGGAACCGGTGATGCTGAAGAGACAGGCCGAATATGAGCAGCTGAGTTTATTTTCATAAAATGTTAATTTAGAGGAAAAGGGGCAAAAAAGTAATGCAGATATTTGTCGATGCGGATGCATGCCCGGTGGTTGCTATTGTAGAAAAAGTTGCAAAAATGTATGCAGTGCCGGTAACATTGCTGTGCGATACAAATCACGTATTATCATCTAGTTACAGCAAAGTTATTGTTGTCGGAGCCGGAGCGGATGCGGTGGATTATAAGCTGATCAGTATTTGTCGGAAGGGAGATATTGTTGTATCTCAGGATTATGGTGTGGCAGCAATGGCATTGGGAAAAGGAGCGTATGCCATTCATCAATCCGGTAAATGGTACACGAATGATAACATTGATCAGATGTTAATGGAACGTCATTTGAACAAAAAAGCCAGAAGAAGTACGCATAAGAGCCACATGAAAGGACCGAGGAAGCGGACATCGGAGGATGATGAAAAGTTTGCACAGTCCTTTGAGAAAATGGTTTTGATGGCACAGGAAAATGAAGATTGAAGGACATGGACAGCGAATAGCCCGGATAGAAACGATTAATTATGCATATGTATTGCATAAAACATGCCTATATCAATTAAAATGTGTATAATTTTACAAAATTAATGAATAACACTTGCATAATTCAAAAAAGGAGTGTATACTTATACACAGTTTCGATTTTGAGCCGTTCTTTGTTAATAGGATGGCTTAGCTGATCAGATAAAATGAGATAAGTTAAAACTAAGAAGTTATACTAGAAAGATAAAGAGGTATTGTTATGGATTTAAAAGGACGTCATTTATTAAAGTTACTTGATTTTACACCGGAAGAGATTTTATATTTAGTTGATCATGCAGATGAATTGAAGGCAAAGAAGAAACAGGGAATTCCGACTTTGAATCACCCTGGAAAGAATATTGCTCTGATTTTTGAGAAGAACAGTACAAGAACAAGATGTTCTTTTGAAGTGGCTGCCAATGATCTTGGTATGCATACCACTTTCCTTGATCCGTCCGCTTCACAGATTGGCAAGAAGGAAAGCATTGCGGATACAGCACGTGTACTTGGACGTATTTATGATGGTATTGAGTACCGTGGTTTTGACCAGTCCATCGTGGATGATCTGGCAAAGTATGCCGGTGTACCGGTCTGGAACGGTCTGACCAATCAGTTCCATCCGACACAGGTGCTGGCTGATATTATGACAATTCGTGCGAAGTTCGGATACCTGAAAGGTATCAAGATGACATATATGGGTGACGCCCGTTATAATATGGGCAATTCCCTGATGGTAGTTTGTGCGAAGATGGGTATGCATTTTACAGCATGTACATGTAAGGAATACTTCCCGGATGCTGATATTGTCGCACAGTGTGAAGCGATTGCCAAGGAGACAGGCGGCAGCATTACACTGACAGAGGATGTAGAAGCAGGTACAAAGGGTGCAGATGTTATCTATACAGATGTTTGGGTATCTATGGGTGAACCGGATGAAGTCTGGGCAAAACGTATCAAAGAATTATCTCCATATCAGGTGAATAAGAAAGTAATGGAGAATGCAGGAGAGAAAGCCATCTTCATGCATTGCCTGCCGGCGTTCCATGATCTTAAGACAACCATCGGCAAGGAGATCGGTGAGAAGTTTGGTATCAGTGAGATGGAAGTGACAGATGAAGTCTTCGAGTCTGCACAGTCTGTTGTTTTTGATGAGGCTGAGAATCGTATGCATACGATCAAAGCAGTTATGGATGCGACATTATAAGATGAAATGGCATGAACTGACGGAAAAAACAGGATATGTATCCATCGGCAATGCCTTTGTTCCGGGATATTTTTTGACAGAGAATGAATTGGTCCTGATTGATTCGGGACCAATTCAATCAAAACGTTTAATGGAGCTGTTGGATGAGCGGCACTGGCGTGTCCGGGCCGTTATTCATACCCATGTACATATTGACCATGTGGCGAATGATTTATTACTGTTGGAAAAGTTCCCGGATATTCTTTTTTATACATCAAAGGATGAAGCCGATGCGATTGCATCGCCTGAAGATATGATGCGCTCAATGGGATTTGATACGGCTGCCCATGCGAAAGAGGCGCAGGCTGTGTATTATCCGGAGAAACTTCATATCATAGGTGTAGACATGAAGCGGCCGGAAATTATGATTGATGGAGAGATCTTTGAATTGATTTCGCTGGAAGGTCATTCAGTGGGCCATGTGGGGGTTGTAACACCGGATGGTATCTGCTGTCTTGGTGATGCCATTGTCTCAGAGGATGTTTTGAATGTTTCGAAGCTTCCTTATATGGCAAATGTACAGAAGTCTCTGGCTTCTATGGAGAAGGTAAGGTCATTGAATTATGAGATCTATGTGATTGCCCATCAGTCCGTTGAGAAGAAAGCCCTCATGGACAAAATTGTCACAGACAATATTGCCAAAGAACACCAGTTGTCCAGAATAGCGCTGGAAGTTCTGACGAGACCGATGACCAGAGAGGAAGTGCTGGCGAAATATATGAAAACACTGCATATTAATCAGCGGGAAGGGTTAAGCATGGTGATTATTGCTCACAGTGCTTGGACACGCTATATCGATCTGATGGCTCAGGGTAGAATTGTGTATCGAGAGGGTTTGCTGTTTAGAAAAGATGAATTAGATACAGCGCAAACATAAGATGTGTATACGGGAATGCTGATAGAGAGAGTGACCGGATGATACAAAGATCGGATAAGCAGAAAGATAAAGGACACACTGTCCAAAACGATGATGAATCGATACAGTGTGTCCTTTTATGTTTATGTGCGATTATTTTGTATATTTTTCTTCACAGTACTTACATCTGTAAGTGGCTGTTTCTGGATCTGTCAGAAGGAAAACATTCGGCAGTTCCTGTTCGATGGATGTAATACATCTTGGGTTCTTGCAGTGAATAACATTTGTCAGTTTCTTTGGCAGATGAAGCGTCTTCTTCTCGGAAATCTTGCCGTTGGTGATGATGTTCACGGTAATCTTGTGATTCAGGAAACCGATGACATCGAGATCGATACTGTCAAGGCCGCCTGCAATCTTGATGATATCTTTCTTGCCCATTTTTTTGCTGCTGGCATTCTTGATAATCGCAACCTGGCTGTCCAGTTTGCCGAGATTCAGATACTTGTAGATTTCCATGCTCATACCGGCAGGAATATGGTCTAAAACGATACCGTTGTCTAATCCACTGATATTTAACATATAATTATACCTCCACTTTGATTTCAAGTAATGTCAGGATGAGTGCCATACGGATGTACATACCGTACTGAGCCTGTTTGAAGTAAGCTGCTCTCGGATCGTCATCCACTTCAACAGAAATCTCATTGACACGAGGCAGTGGATGAAGAACCAGCATGTCTTCCTTAGCAAGGGCCATTTTGGCCTTATCAAGGATATAGCAGTCTTTCATACGGATATAATCATCTTCATTGAAGAAGCGTTCACGCTGAACACGTGTCATGTAGAGAATATCCAGTTCGCTAATGGCATCATCAAGACTCTGAACTTCTGTATACGGAATATTCTTCTGTTTCAGCATCTCAAGGATGTATTCAGGTACACGCAGTTCTGGAGGGGAAATGAGGAGAAAACGAATGCCTTCATAGCGGGATAAGGCTTCGATTAAGGAATGAACTGTACGACCAAACTTCAGGTCACCGCAGAGACCAATTGTCAGATTATTCAGATGACCTTTTAAGGAACGAATCGTCAGAAGGTCTGTCATTGTCTGAGTCGGATGCTGATGACCGCCATCACCGGCATTGATCACAGGAATCTTGGCTTTCATGGATGCAACCATTGGAGCACCTTCTTTTGGATGACGCATTGCACAGATATCTGCGTAGCAGCCGATCATACGGATTGTATCAGAAACACTTTCACCCTTTGCAGCAGAGCTGGAAGCAGCGGAAGAAAATCCCAGAACATGACCGCCCAAGTGATACATGGCACCTTCAAAGCTCAGTCGTGTACGTGTACTTGGTTCATAGAAACAAGTAGCAAGAGTCTTTCCTTCACAGGCATGGGCATATTTGGCAGGATTGTGTTCAATATCTGCGGCTAAGTCCATTAACTGATCCAATTCTTCCACAGAAAAGTCCATTGGGTTTAATAAATGACGTGGCATAAAGTCCCTCCTCAATATATGTTAAAAATTAAATTTAGTTATCATACCTATTATACCTGTTTATAGCAGGAAGTCAAATTAAATCTACATAAAATTTACCAGATTTTGTAGAATAATTAGGGGGAGGTGTCAGAAAATTGACAAGGTCAGGTGATAAATGTTATGATACAGAAAAATTAACATGTTATTTATTGTGATTTAAACAGAAAAATTCTATTTATTTGGAGGAACAGAAAGTGAAGATGATGAAAAATGCAATCGTTGCCCAATCCGGTGGTCCGACAACGGCTATTAATGCCAGTCTTGCAGGTGTGATCAAAGGCTGTCTTGAGAGTCATGAAATTGATGTTCTTTATGGTGCATTAAATGGTGTCGAGGGGCTGATGGATGAACGACTTGTGAATCTTACTGATATTTTTGATCATAATGAAGAGAATCTGAATGTGCTGAAGCTGACACCGGCCATGTATCTTGGTTCCTGTCGCAGAAAATTGAAAGATGCCGATCAGGATTCAAGTGAATATGACATTATTATCAATATTTTCCGCAAATATCATATTCATTATTTCTTCTCTATAGGAGGTAATGATTCTATGGATACGGTAGGCAAGATGAGCCGGTATGTGAAGGAACACCAGATGGATGTGAAAGTTATCGGCATTCCGAAGACCATTGATAATGATCTGGTGGTGACTGACCATACGCCGGGATTTGGTTCTGCCGCACGTTATGTGGCAGCATCTGTTCTTGAAATGGCCCATGATACCTATATTTATAATACAAAAAGTGTTCTCATTGCGGAGATTATGGGAAGAGATGCAGGATGGCTGACGGCAGCCAGTGTGCTGGCAAGAAACAGTTACAGCCGGGCACCGCATCTGATCTACCTGCCGGAGCATCCTTTTTCAAAGGAACAGTTTATAGAAGATATTAAAGCGCAGTTTAAGCAGCGAGAGCATATCGTTATTGCTGTTTCAGAGGGACTTCGGGATGTTGATGGGCATTACATCAGTGCAGAAACAGCTGCAGTGGATGCTTTTGGTCATGCCACATTAAGCGGTACCGGCAAATGTCTTGAGGGACTGGTAGCAGAGAAATTCGGATGCAAAGTCCGCTCAGTAGAGATTAATGTGCTGCAGAGATGTGCTGCCCACATGGCGTCGGCCACAGATATCGAGGAGAGCTGGCAGCTGGGGTTAAAAGGGGTTGCTCTGGCACTGGAAGGCAAAAGCGGTGAGATGTCCATTGTCTGCAGAATTTCTGATGAACCGTATCAGGTTATTTATGATGGGGCAGATGTGCAGCAGATTGCCAATGCAGAGAAGAAGATCCCGACAGCGTGGATCAATGAAGCGGGCAATGATGTGACAGAGGAGATGGTGCGTTACCTGAGACCGCTGATTCACGGAAGTGTTGCTGTGCCGGAGCAAGACAGTATGCCGCACTATCTGTTTTTGGGAGAAGCGCTTTAAAACATTTTTGGTCAGGAAAGATTTTGGTGTCGATTTACGATACATGATCAATCAATTGCAGGGGGTGTTTGGATGTCATCAAGGGAAAGTTATACCAGTGTGATCAACAGAAAAGCAGCTGCTAAACAGCAGTTGATGAATGTGGCTATGGGCCGAGAGAGAGCAGATCTTGTCTTGAAAAATGCTGTTTATGTCAATGTGTTCACCAATGAACTTTCACAGGGGGATATTGCAGTCAAAAACGGTGTCATTGCAGGAATTGGGCATTATGATGGTGTAGAGGAACTTGATATGCAGGGCAAAATTGTGGCACCGGGTCTGATTGATGCGCATATCCATCTGGAAAGCAGTCTGGTGGCTCCGGCAGAGTTTGTCAAGGCTGTTTTGCCCCATGGCACTGCAACGGTGATCACGGATCCACATGAAATTGCCAATGTTCTGGGAACAGATGGTATTGACTATATGATCCAGGCGACAGAGGGCCTGCCGGTTGAAGTGCGGTTTATGCTGCCGTCCTGTGTGCCGGCAACACCCCTTGATGAATCCGGGGCAAGACTGGATTATCAGGCTATCGATCCTTTTTATGATTATGACAGAGTTCAGGGGCTGGCGGAGATGATGAACTATACAGGTGTGATCCAGGGGGATACAGAAGTCCTTCAAAAAATCGCAGCTGCACACAAGTATCATTGCAGGATCGATGGTCATGCGCCGGGACTTTCAGGCAGGGAACTGAATGCTTATGTGGCCTCCGGGGTTTATTCGGATCACGAATGTTCATCCATGGAGGAAGCCCTGGAAAAACTCAGCAGAGGGCAGTATATCATGATCCGTGAGGGAACGGCAGCAAGAAATCTGAGAGCTCTTGCCGGACTTCTGGTGCCACAGTACTATGAGCATTGTATGTTCTGTACAGATGACAAGCATCCGAATGATCTGCTGCATGTGGGACATATGGATGCCATTATCCGTGAGGCAGTCCAAAAATATAAAGTGGATCCGATCATTGCTATTAAGGCGGCTACCCATCATCCGGCCAGATATTTTCATCTGGCGAGCCGCGGTGCGATTGTGCCGGGATATCAGGCGGATTTTGCTGTGTTTGACAATCTTCAGGATCTGCATGTGGAGATGACAGTGATCAAGGGACATGTGTGGTATCATGACGGACAGCTTGAAGATGTTCCGGTTCCGGAGGTGGATGCATGGCTTTCAGATAAAGCACACCATACATTTAATCTTGACAGATTAACGGCGGATAGTTTTGAGGATCATCGGCCGAGGGGAGTCATCGGCATGGTGCCGGGAGAAATTGTGACAACAGATGCCGGCTATGCGTCGGCGGTTGACATATCGGAGGATATCCTGAAAATTACTGTCATTGAACGGCATCGTCATACCGGCCATATCGGCATTGGTTATCTGAAAGGCTATGGACTGAAAGAAGGCGCTGTGGCCACATCAATTTCACATGATTCCCATAATATTATTGTTGTAGGCAGCAACGATGCGGATATGGCTGCTGCCGCTAACCGGATTATTGAGAATAACGGCGGGATTGCTGTCGTGAAGAATGGTCAGATTCTGGGAGAAGTTGTTCTGAAAATTGCCGGGCTTATGAGCGACAAATCGCTGACGGAAGTGAATGATGCCCTTGAGAATGCCAAGAAACAGGCGGCTGTGCTTGGGGTATCGGAAGGCATTGATCCGTTTATGACACTGTCTTTTATGTCATTGCCGGTGATTCCGAAATTGCGGCTCACAACCCGGGGGATTATCGATGTTGCAAGACAGCAATATATCTGATATTGATAAATTGATAAGATGAACAGACAGCTCTTGAAATTTTTCACTTTAAAGCATTAACAGGGTTGATTTTTGAACTTTAAAGTACTATAATGTATGCATGAAGTCTGTATAAATTTGATCGAAATAATTCAACAATACGGACAATGTGTACAATTTGAGGAGGTATATCATTATGAAAAAGATGAAGAAAGTGCTGGCAGTAGCGTTATCTTTAGTTATGGCAGGCAGCCTGGCTGCATGCGGCAGCTCGTCCACAGAGACAAAGGCGCCTGAGACAGGGGCTTCTGAAACAGCAGCAGAATCCACAGCAGAGAGCGGTTCTGAGGCGTCCAGTGAAGTTTCAACAGACGGCAAGGTGTATAACATCGGTATCTGCCAGCTGATTCAGCATGATGCACTGGATGCAGCAACAAAAGGTTTTGAAGATGCATTGACAGAGGTATTTGGTGATAATGTGAAATTTGATGAACAGAATGCTCAGGGTGATTCTGCAACATGTGCAACGATTATCAATGGCTTTGTTTCAAACAATGATGATTTAATTCTGGCGAATGCAACAGCAGCTCTTCAGGCCGCAGCAGCCGGAACAGACACTATCCCGATCCTCGGTACATCTGTTACAGATTACGGTGTAGCCCTTGATATTGACAACTTTGACGGTACAGTCGGCGGCAATATTTCCGGTACAGCAGACCTTGCACCATTAGATGGTCAGGCTGATATGCTTCATGAGTTATTCCCTGATGCCAAGAAGATTGGTCTGTTATATTGCTCAGCAGAAGCTAACTCCAAGTTCCAGGTTGATACAATCAAGGGATATCTTGAGAAACTTGGTTATACATGTGAATATTATGCATTTTCAGATTCTAACGATCTTTCAACTGTATGTACATCCGCAGCCAATGACAGTGATGTGATTTATGTACCGACAGACAACACAGTTGCCAATAATACAGAGATCGTCAACAACATCTGTACACCGGCAGGCGTTCCGGTTGTTGCAGGTGAAGAGGGCATCTGCAAAGGATGTGGTGTTGCAACACTTTCCATCAGCTACTATGATCTTGGTGTAGCAACAGGTAAGATGGCAGTTAAGGTTCTTCAGGGTGAAGATATCTCCACAATGCCAATTGAATATGCACCAACATTTACAAAAGAATACGTTGCAAGCCGCTGCGATGCATATGGTATTACAGTACCTGATGATTATGTAGCACTTGAGGAATAATCATACATAGGAATATAACAAGATAAATAGGGGCTGTGCACAGTATATAAGAAGCTTTCGGGCGGTATATTCTGCGGCGGCCCCATCTTGTGCGTTATGCATGCGGTATGATCTGATATCATTGTGAGCATGGATACAGTTAACTAGATGAACAGCAAGGAGGAATCAGCCATGAATATAATGGCATTGATCAGCGCACTGCCGGGTGCTGCTGCCCAGGGACTGATCTGGGGAATTATGGCAATCGGTGTTTATATTACTTTCAGAACACTGGATATTGCCGATTTGACGGTAGATGGCACTATGTGTACAGGCGGTGCTGTCTGCATTATGATGATGATGAATGGACACAACGTATGGGTAGCGATGCTGGCGGCATTTATCGCAGGTATGCTGGCAGGGCTTGCAACAGGCTTTTTACATACCTTTATGGGAATCCCGGCAATTCTTTCCGGTATTCTGACCCAGCTGGCACTTTGGTCAGTGAACCTGAAGATCATGGGCAAGTCCAACCAGGCACTGAATGTAGACAAGTACAATTTGCTTGTTTCTCTTCGCTACATCAAAGGTGTTCCGATTTTTAAGAATACCATTGTGATCGTTGCAATCATGATTGTTGTACTGATTGCCATTCTCTACTGGTTCTTCGGTACAGAGCTTGGATGCTCAATTCGTGCAACAGGCTGCAACAGCAACATGGCACGGGCTCAGGGTATCAATACGAACTTCAACAAAGTACTTGGTCTGATGATCTCCAACGGCCTTGTAGCGCTTTCCAGCGCCCTGCTGGCTCAGTATCAGGGATTTGCGGATATCAATATGGGACGTGGTGCTATCGTTATCGGTCTGGCGGCCGTTATTATCGGCGAAGCGATTTTCGGACGTATTTTCCGCAACTTTGCTCTGACACTGTTAAGCGTCGGTTTTGGTGCTGTTATCTATTATCTGGTTCTTCAGGTTGTTATCTGGCTTGGCGTTGATACAGACCTTTTGAAGATGTTCTCCGCAATTGTTGTTGCAATTTTCCTTGCAATCCCGTATTGGAAGAGCAGATATTTTGCAGAACCGGTAAGAAGAGGAGGCAGCGCAGATGCTTGAGATTAAGAATATTTATAAGACATTTAACGCCGGCACAGTGAATGAGAAGAGAGCCCTTAATGGCCTTTCCCTGAATCTTGAAGACGGTGATTTCGTAACAGTCATCGGCGGCAATGGCGCCGGCAAATCCACCATGCTCAATGCCATCGCAGGTGTATGGCCGGTGGATGAAGGGCAGATCATTATTGATGGTGTGGACGTGACAAAACTTTCCGAACACAAGAGAGCCAAATATCTGGGAAGAGTTTTCCAGGATCCGATGACTGGTACGGCAGCTACCATGGGTATTGAAGAGAACCTGGCATTGGCACAGCGCCGCGGTCAGTCAAGAACGCTGAAGATTGGAATTACCAAGAAAGAGCGTGAAGAATACAAAGAACTGCTGAAGATCCTTGGCCTTGGACTTGAGAACCGTCTGACATCAAAGGTGGGGTTGTTATCCGGTGGTCAGAGACAGGCACTGACTCTTTTGATGGCAACATTGAAAAAACCGAAGCTTTTGCTTCTGGATGAACATACAGCAGCCCTTGATCCGAAGACAGCAGCTAAAGTCCTTGAGACAACGGATATGATCGTCAACAGGGATCATCTGACAACCATCATGATCACCCATAACATGAAAGACGCCATCGCTCACGGCAATCGTTTGATCATGCTTATGGACGGCAAGATCATCCTGGACATCAAAGGCGAAGAGAAAAAGAAACTCACCGTCGAAGATCTGCTGCATCAGTTCGAAAAAGCCAGCGGCGAAGAATTCGCCAACGACAGAGCACTGCTCAGCTAATATATCTTTCCGTAAATGATGCACGCATCGATAATCGGGAATGTATATGAAAGTAAATCCTGAAATTAGTGCAATTGCTGTTATTGTTTTTAGTACAGCCATGGCACAGACCAACTATAAAAGAAATAC
>OHAU01003506.1_pt1 | contig 12405 bp, 10 predicted proteins | sample 1577181 | NCBI WGS metagenome assembly OHAU01 (sample SAMEA3541472, study PRJEB24748) | human gut metagenome | biome: human gut; feature: human-associated habitat; material: faeces | place: China | collected 2012
TGAACAGAGTGAAAGCCAGCGCCTTTAGACGCTGGCCGGTAACCCTTGGGATTATAGCCCGTGTGCAAATACCCGTTGGACGGGTGGTAATGATTTAAAATATACATTAAAAAATAGGGGATTATTTTCAATAAGATATTTACAATTTATAATCGAGGTGCTAAAATTAAGTTGTATTTATGTAGGTAAAATAATAAAACAAATGGATTTATTATAGCCTAAATAATAGAGATTATACTTAGTAGGAGCGTGAATAGTATGAATAGAAAAGTACAAAAATTTATTGTAACACTTGCATTAGTGGGAACTCTTGGATCATGTTCATTTGCAGATGTGGTTGTAGATGTGTCTGATGCGAGTTCAAAAGGTAAAGTTGCAATTGATAACAACCCAGTTATCAATGAACAGGCGAGTGACGGAAGTATTAAAGTTGTTGATACTAAAAAGTTGTCCGTAGAGAGGATAGCAGGAAAGAATAGGTATGAAACATCTTACAAAATAAGTGAGGAACTGGGTGAATACAAAAACATTGTAATAGCTAGTGGAGAAGATTTTCCAGATGCCCTATCATCAGGAATATTAGCTAGTTATCTAAAATCACCAGTTATATTGACTGAAAAGAACTCAGTAAATCCATATTTGTATTCTGCTTTAAATACACACAAGAATCAAAAATATTATGTTATCGGTGGTAAAAGTAGTATATCTGAAAAAGTCATGGAAGATATTAAACACTTTTCTCCAGACCTGACTAGCAGGATTTCTGGTAAAGATAGATATGAGACAGCCGGACTAGTTACTTCTAAGATAATTAGAGAGATATATAATAGCTATGGTTATCCAGATAATTTAGCGGTTTATGATGGCAGTGATTTTGCAGATGCGATGTCTGCAACTCCTTTTATGTATCAGTATGAAAGAAATAAAGAAAAAGAAAAACCAGTTACCGTTCCGTTGCCAAAGGGTTATAAGATTGATCATGATAAGTTAGAAGTTGTATTCGGTGGAGAGTCATTCCTTCCAAGGGGCAATGAAAAGCTTAGATTAGCTGGTTCAAATAGATACAAGACATCTGTGGAAGTTGCAAAGGCATTTAAAACTGTTCTAAATAAAGATATAGATACAGTGATAATTGCATCAGGTGAAGACTATCCTGACGCCTTATCAGCAGGTCCGCTTGCATCTAGCAAGAATGCAGCAATTCTCTTAACAGAAGCTAAGGGATTAAATCCAGATGTAAAGAAATACATAGAAGAAACAAAGTCAATAAAGAACGTAATAATAGTAGGTGGAGAATCAACAGTATCAGCCCAGGTGGAAAAGGACTTAGCTACAATAGCAAGATAATAAAGACTGAGATACTAGTCAAAAGACATTAAAAATACCGAAGATGGGGAAAAATCATCTTCGGTATTTATTTTATAAAAATTTTAGTTGTATAAGACTATCTCTTCTGTCCATCCTTCAAGAATCTTATCTTTTCAATTCCCATAGTTTCTAGGATTGTGTCAGTCTGGTGATGAACTGGTATACCCATCTTAGGAGCAACACCCATAACTGTGTTTGTACAGTCAGTACAGTTAGAGATTAGAACTTCCTGAGCTCCAGCCTTCTTAAGGTTAAGCATCTTAGCAGCCTGTCCAGGACAGTGTCCAGGTCTTTCACACTTAAGTGCGCCACCCTTACCTTCGATTGCCTGCTTACACTTTTCAACGCCTACTACTTCAGAACCCATGTAGCCAGCTATTTCTCTAAGTCTAGCTTCGTTACCACCACAAGCACATACTAGAAGACCCATCTTTGGAGCTCCCTTTGGATATGGCTTAGTAACTAATATACCACCTGTAGCCTTCTTAGTGTAGTCATCTACAGTAGTGCTAGTACCAGTGAATGGTCCACCCATTATGATTTCGCCGTATTCATCATACTTGAATATTCCACCAGCTCTATCTATAAGGTCTCCAACTCTAGTACCGATTGGAACGTTCATAAATATTTCTAGTGAGTTAGCAGTATTTAAGTAACCAGCAACTGTTATATTTTTTTCTATTAATGGCTTTAAATCATCAACAGCATCTGCTATAGCGCACATAGTTTCAGAGTTTATTACAACAGCGTTTGCAGCTGATGGTAACTTGTCAGTATCAAGTTCGATACCTAGACATTCTCTAACTACAGCTCTTTCTTCACCCATTGGGTACATATTTGGCATAGCTTCGATTCTGATTCTCTCATCATCTATAATTGCTTCAAGAGCCTTTATTTCCTTTGGATGTATTTCCTTTAGAGCGAATACACCATGAGCAGCATTAGTAGCTTCCATACATAGTTTCATACCTCTAAGTAGTTTTTCAGGTTCTAATAGTAACTGGTTCATATTGTGAGAAAGTATTGGTTCACATTCTGCAGCGTTACATAGTACATACCCTGTACCACCAAGATCAGTACCAAGCTTAACGTGAGCTGGGAAACCTGCACCACCAAGACCTACAATACCTGCATTCTTTACAGTTTCAGCTATTGTAGCACCTTTTTCGATCTTTACATAGTCTTCTCCTTGAACATCGTTTGCTTCAATTATGATTTCATCTTCAGTAATATCAACAACCTTACCATCAACACTGGCATGTAAATAAGCACCTAGTCCTTCAAATGTACCAACTAGTTGTCCTCTTTTAACTTCATCTCCAACCTTAACAACTGGAGTGTTCTTAGCGCCAATATTCTGCTTTAATAATAAATGAATCATTTTAGACATAATTTGCCCCCTTAAAAAATAATAGTAGTGTTATTAGCTAGTAATTTAGTAATGTTTTTGTTTTGCTAGTAAACAGATTGAATCTATCATTTTAAAAGTATGCTCAGCGGAAAAATCCGCTCTTATAAGTGTATTATACCATATAGGTACAAAATAACAAGTACTTGTATGAAAAGATAGGTATAACAAATATTTATTTACTATATAAAAAATAAGTATAGTGGAGATACTGTTTGAAAAAATGGCGTAAATATTAGGTATAGGGTAATAAAATAATTTACTTGGCCGATATATATTGATTTCACAAAAAGTCTACCAATATGTGATATAATCTAATCTATAGATAAAAGTTGTGCTAATCAATGAGAAAGAGAGGTGGTTGTAATTGTTCAAAGTTCCCTCAAAAGAAAATTTAGAAGATGTTATGCAAAAAGACTTTGTCACAGCTGATGAAAACCTCAAAGTTGAGGATGTATTTGAAGACTTAATTACAAATAAAAAGACGGTTATAACGGTTGATAGGAATAAAAATATGATTACAGGCTATATAGGTATACTGGATATAGCCAATCTTGTTCAAAAAAAAGGAACATCATACAGGCAAGCCATATTAAAGGATATAGTAAAAAAAGAATTTATAATGATAGACAGGAGCTATAATTTTAGGACCTATACTAAGTTTTTGGAAGATGAAAACTATATGTACATAGTAGTCGAGGATGACAGTGTCGTAGGATATTTAAATGCCTACTATGTAAAGCAAAATAACTATCAATTCCTAAATGAAGAGTTTACTACCTTAAAACATATAATAAACCAGGTGAATGAGGGCATAAGTGCTATAGACCGTGATGGGGTTGTGATATTATGGAATAAGTTTATGCAAAAGAGGTATAATATTACATCTGATGAGATAGTTGGTAGGAAAATGAGTGACTATCTAGTCGACACAATATCGGAGAGAGTACTTACAACTAGACAGGCCATGAGCGATGTATACTATACAAAAAAGAATATGGCAGGCACTGATTTATATGGAGTTGTTCATGCCTTTCCAGTATTTCATAAAGAAGAATTTGTAGGTGTAGTTTGTACAGAGGTGGACGTAACCGATGCCAGCAAGCTTTCTAAGGAGCTTGAACTTACACAAGAAAAAATAAAGTACCTTGAAGAAGAAGTAAAATCTCTTTCAATAGGTGAGTTTGACAAGATTTTAGGCAAGAGTTACCCCTTAGAAAAGGCTAAAAACATGGCAAAGCAGGTAGCTAAAACCAATTCATCGATTATGATAAATGGAGAAAGTGGTACTGGTAAGGAAGTTTTTGCAAGGGCCATACATAAGTATAGTGAGAGAGAGGGAACATTTATACCTGTCAACTGTAGTGCTATACCACAGGAATTATTTGAAAGTGAGTTTTTTGGATATGAACCTGGAGCCTTCACTGGAGCTACAAAAAATGGAAAGCCGGGTATATTTGAACTGGCAAATAAAGGAACCTTATTTTTGGACGAAATAGGGGATATGCCTTATAATATGCAGGCTAAGCTTCTTAGAGTTCTTCAAGAGAGGGAGATAATGAGGGTTGGCGGAAATGAGATTATAAAAATTGATGTAAGGGTTATTTCAGCTTCAAACAAAGACCTAGCTGCTATGGTCAAGGAAGAGACGTTTAGGGAAGACTTATATTATAGATTGAATGTCGTAGAGATAAACCTACCATCACTTAGAGAGAGAAGTGGCGACGTTGCAATACTTATATATAACTTTTTAGAAGAGCAATGTAAGATAAATAATAAACCTTTTTTGAAAATTTCAAAAGAAGCCTTGGACATGCTTCAAAGGTATGAGTGGAAGGGAAACATAAGAGAACTAAAAAATACCATGGAAAATATGGTCGTTTTATCTAACAGGGACACTTTGGAAGTTGAAGATATACCTATTTATATTAGACATAAAGTTGAAAGTAAAGAAGATAAGGAGACTATGTACCCGATGGATCTTAATATGGCTGTCCAAATACTAGAAAAAAACAAGATACAGGAAGCTTTGGAAAAAACATCTGGTAATAGGTCTAAGGCGGCAAAACTTTTGAATATACCGAGGACAACACTGTATTATAAAATGGATCAATATGGAATAAGTAATAAATAGATATAAAAAATACAAGTAAAAAACTTTTTAAGTTACAGAAAAAAATCTTGTAAGTGCATATATTTATTAAAATGGCAAAAGTGTATAAAAAACAGACATATGTTCAAAAAATAGACATATAGTTATGTAGTTGTAAAATAAGCCTATAAACAAGTCTATAAGCGGTGTTGGAGGGCTTATTTTTTTGTTTTAGTGCATTTTACTAATTAAAAAATGAAAAAGTTGTCGGTTATTAGACATATAGCTTTATGGTATTGTTTATATAGAAAAACTCTATTAATATAATTTTACATATAGCTAAATATACTTAAATAAACAAAGCAGATTATTAGAGTAAGTGAAATATGCGCTGTTTTGTAAAAGTTGGCATGTTAATTGCTATACTAATGTTAGTAATGTTTTTGTGTGTGGTTAATTTGTCTAGATGTAATTTGTGAAACGATTAGACAAATTATGGTATTATGGTAAAAAAGATCAATATATAAGACAAAATGTGTAAAAATAATCAAAAATAAACCTGGCGATTATTTTTTAATATTGATGATAGAAAAAAACTATTGGATTATATATTGAAAATTTTACGAATCTATTATATATTATGGAATATAAGATACTTGATATTATAACAAATTAAGTTGTATTAATCAAAAATAAGCATATCAAATTTGTTTTTAATATTATTGTATGAAAAGCCGATATGGCGGTTTATAACAGAAAATGTGTGTAAAAATAAACTAAATAATAAGCAAAAGATGATAGCTTACGTTTATGTAGTTGGTCTTCGCACTACTTTGTTATAAATTTATTTTTAACTATGTTAAGGAGGATTTTACTATGTCAATAACTAACGAAACAGCAAAAGCCCATGCTAATGATCCTGCAGTTTGCTGCTGTAGATTTGAAGCTGGTACAGTAGTTGAAGCTGCTAATCTTGAAGATCCAGCAATATTCCCAGACCTAATCGATTCTGGATTATTGGAAATTCCTGAGAATGCTTTAACTATAGGTCAGGTATTAGGAGCTAAGTTAACTCAGACTCTAGACGCTCTTACACCAATGACTACTGAAAACACAGAAGGATATGCTCTTGAAAGTGAAGAAGAGGAAGAAGTAGTTGAAGAGGCTGCTGAAGTTGCTCCAGTTGATGCAGCTCCTGTTCAGTCAGTAAGCCTACCAGGTGGAGTATTAAAGATTCAGATAGCTGAAGGTAAGGGAATCAACCTTGAAATACCAATGGGTGCTGTTGGTGGATCTGCTACAGCAGGTGTTGCTAGCCCAGAAGGTCTTGTTGTTCCAGTTGCAGAAGCTGCTGGTGACGCAATAGTTGAAGAAACTAAGGTTCTTAGAACTCTTACAAAGAAGCACTACAAGATAGAAAAGGTAGTATTCGGCGAAAAAACTGAAATCAACGGAACTACACTTACTATAAGACATCCAGAAGATATATGTGCAGAAGCAGCTGCTACTGAAGAGCTTGTATTAGATCTTAAGTTAGATATAATAACTCCAGATAGATACAATGAATACTCAGAAGCTATACTTGACCTACAGCCAATAGCTACTAAGGAAGAAGGCGAACTTGGTGAAGGTATAACAAGAGTAATAGATGGAGCTATAATGGTTCTTACTGGTACTGACGCTAATGGTGTTCAGATAGGTGAGTTCGGTTCTTCAGAAGGTGCTATGGATACAACAATGATGTGGGGTAGACCAGGTGCTGCTGAATTCGGTGAAATATTCATCAAGGGTGAAGTTACAATCAAGGCTGGTACTAACATGGAAAGACCAGGACCTCTTGCAGCTCATAAGGCATTTGACTACATCACTCAGGAAATAAGAGAAGCTCTAAAGGCTGTTGAAGATGACTCTCTAGTAGTTGATACAGAAGTTATAGAACAGTTAAGAAGAACAGGAAAGAGAAAAGTTGTTATAGTTAAGGAGATAATGGGACAGGGTGCAATGCACGACAACCTAATATTACCAGTTGAACCAGTTGGTACATTAGGTGCTAGACCAAACGTTGACTTAGGTAACGTTCCAGTTGTTCTTTCTCCATTAGAAGTATTAGATGGTGGTATCCACGCTCTTACTTGTATAGGACCTGCTTCAAAGGAAATGTCAAGACATTATTGGAGAGAGCCATTAGTTAAGAGAGTAATGGCAGATGAAGAACTAGACCTAGTAGGTGTAGTATTCGTAGGTTCTCCACAGGCCAACTCTGAAAAGTTCTACGTATCAAGAAGACTAGGTATGCTAGTTGAATCTATGGAAGTAGATGGTGCTGTAGTTACAACTGAAGGATTTGGTAACAACCATATAGATTTCGCATCACATATCGAACAGATCGGTATGAGAGGTATTCCAGTAGTTGGTGTATCTTACTGTGCAGTACAGGGTGCTCTAGTTGTTGGTAACAAGTACATGACTCACATGGTAGACAACAATAAGTCTAGACAGGGTATAGAAAACGAAATACTTGAAAACAATACACTAGCTCCAGAAGAAGCACACAGAATAGTAGCTATGTTAAAGAACGCTATAGAAGGCGAAGAAGTTAAGCCAGCTGAAAGAAAGTGGAATAACAACGTTAAGTTAAACAACATAGACGCAATTGAAAAGGCTCTAGGTATAGAAATTCCTCTAGAAAAGAACGAAACTTCACTTAACATGACTAGAAAGAGAAGTCAGTTATACGAAAGAGCAGACATAGAAGCTGGTATAGTAGAAGATACTTACACTCCAGTTGAAGGAGAAAGGTAGAAAAGTATAATAATAGTCACAACCTATTGCAAGAAAGGAAAATTACATAATGCAAGAAGATTTAAGATATATGTCATCTGAAAAATACTACGAAGGCGTAATAGTCAACGTAGAAGGTGGCGCAGTTACAATTGACCTTAAGGGTAGGTTAGGACAATTTAAAATACCAAATAGAATGCTTATTACTGACTATAATCCTCAGGTGGGTCAAGAAGTCGGGTTTATGTTAAGCAACCCAGAGGTATTACGTCCTGAACCCAACGAGGAATACATTAGAAAAATGGATGGTCAGCGTAAAATTGAAGAAAAGAAAAAATTTGAAAATCTGACTAGACTTGAAAAATCAATCTTGGAAAAAACGAAAGAATTAGAAGAGCTTGAGAAAAAGATAAAAGAACTAGGATTAGATATTTAAATTAATTTGAAGGGAGAAATTACAAATGAGTCGTAAACTTACAACAGTTCCAGGACTTCAATCTGAGATATATGTTCCAATAACACCTCCTCCAGTTTGGACTCCTGTTACAAAACCATTAAACGAAATGGTAATAGCACTTGCTACTGCAGCTGGTGTACATTTAAAGACAGATGAAAGATTTAACCTAGCTGGTGATACTGGATTCAGAATGGTTCCAGACACAGCTACTCCAGATGACCTTATGGTATCTCATGGTGGATATGACAACTCTGACGTTAATAGAGACGTTAACTGCATGTTCCCAATAGAGAGACTTCATGAATTAAAGGCTGAAGGATTTATAAAGGACGTTGCTCCAATGCACTACACATTCATGGGTGGTGGTGGTAACCAGCATGTCTTCACAGAAGAAACTGGTCCAGCAATCGCTGCTAAGTTAAAAGAAGAGGGTGTAGATGGCGTTGTCATGACAGCTGGCTGAGGTACTTGCCATAGAACTGCCGTGATCGTGCAGAGAGCAATAGAAGAAGCTGGTATACCAACTATAATAATAGCAGCTCTTCCTCCAGTAGTTAGACAGAATGGTACTCCAAGAGCGGTTGCTCCATTAGTACCAATGGGTGCTAACGCTGGTGAACCACACAACGTGGAAATGCAGACAGGTATCCTAAAGGCTACACTTGAACAGTTAGTATCTATACCATCTGCTGGTAAGATAGTTCCATTACCATTTGAATACCACGCAGCAATATAGTTGAATATTTAACATTATAGGTCTTGAACTTATTTAGTGTTTAGCTTATAATGACAGTAAGCCCATCCTCTATAATCTAATGATATAGGGGATGTCGGTTTACTTAGTTTAATTAAAGGTGGTAATGTATATGGAAGAAAAGATTTTAAGAAGACTTGTAATAAAACCGTTTTCCATAAACGAGGTGAAGTTTGGGAAAAGATTTGGAATCAAGGGTGATGTACTTGAAATCGTCGAGGAAAAAATCGATGAGCTAAAGGCATCAAATGACTTGATTACAAATATTAAACTAGAAATCATCAAACCTGGAGACTATGATAGAGAAATCAACACTATTATGGATATAATTCCCATATCTACCAAAGTTCTTGGAGGATTGGGTGAAGGTATAACTCACACACTTTCTGGTGTGTATGTAATGCTTACAGGAGTTGACGAAGATGGAAGACAGATGCACGAATTTGGTTCATCTGAAGGAAATCTTAGTGAACAGATGATATTTGGAAGATGTGGTACTCCTGACGTGACTGATTATATTATACATATGGACGTTACGATTAAAGGTGGGCTTCCATTTGACAGAAATTTACCAAATGCATGTTTTAAAGCTTGTGACGATTTTATACAGGAGATTAGAGCTGTCCTTAAGAGCATCGATGGAAGACTTGCCGATGGTTCTCATGAGTTCCTAGATAAGATAAGTCCTGGTAAGAAGAAGGTTGTTTTGGTTAAGCAGGTTGCTGGTCAGGGTGCAATGTATGACAACTTGTTATTTGCACAGGAGCCAAGTGGCTTTGAAGCTGGAACATCAGTAATAGATATGTGTAATATGCCTATGATCCTATCTCCTAACGAATACAGAGATGGTATCTTAAGAGCACTAGTTTAGGGGGTGAGACTATGGGTATAGGTCCTTCAACAAAGGAAACATCATTACATATGTTTAGAGATCCACTAGTAAAAGTATTAGGTGAAGATACAGATATAGATTTTGCAGGTATAGTTGTAGTCGGAACACCTGATGACAACAAATATAAGAACTTAGTTGGCCAGAGAGCTGCTGCATGGTGTGAAGCTATGAGAGCAGATGGTGTAATCCTTAGCGCTGATGGCTGGGGTAACTCACACGTTGACTATGCAAATACATTTGAAGAAATCGGTAAAAGAGGAATACCAACAGTAGGTGTTACTTTTAACGGAGTTCAGGCAAAATTTGTTGTAACTAATAAGTATATGGATACAATTGTTGACATCAACAAGAGCGAGTCTGGTACAGAGACTGAGGTTGTCGGTGAAAACAATGTTGACATAATAGACGCAAGAAAGGCTTTAGTCTTCCTAAAGCTTAAAATGCGTAAAGCAAAATAATTAATAATACACTGGAGGTACTAATTATGAAATTTAGTAGAAGTATTCATGCAATCGATTCTCACACTGCTGGTGAAGCAACAAGAATTATAGTTGGTGGAATCCCAAATATAAAGGGAAAAAATATGCCAGAAAAGAAGCAGTGGCTAGAAGACAATCTTGATTATTTAAGAACTGCTGTTATGCTTGAGCCAAGAGGACATAATGATATGTTCGGTTCAATACTAACTCAGCCTACAGTTGAAGAAGCTGACTACGGTATCATATTCATGGACGGTGGCGGATACCTTAACATGTGTGGACATGGTACAATAGGTGCTATGACTGCAGCTGTTGAAACAGGTATTGTAAAAGTTACTGAACCTATAACTAAGGTTGTTCAGGAAGCTCCAGCTGGTATAATCAGAGGTGAAGTACTAGTTGAAAATGGTAAGGCTAAGAAGGTATCTTTCCAGAACGTACCTGCATTCTTATACAAGAGAGATCAGGAAGTTGAACTACCAGGATTTGGTAAGATCAAATTTGATATATCTTTCGGTGGAAGTTTCTTCGCTATAGTTAAGGCTGACCAGATTGGTCTTGATATAGTTCCAGAAAATGCAGGAAAGTTAAATTCTTTAGGTATGCAGTTAAGAGACATCATAAATGCAGAAATACCAGTACAGCATCCAGAATTACCACACATTAAGACAGTAGACCTAGTTGAATGGTGGTCAGAAACTGATACTCCAGGTGCAACTTACAAGAACTGTGTTGTATTTGGACAGGGACAGGTTGACAGATCTCCATGCGGAACAGGAACAAGTGCTAAACTTGCTACTCTACATGCTAAGGGTGAATTCAAGATGGGAGACAAGTTCTTCTATGAATCAATCCTTGGTACAATATTTGAAGGTGAAATCGTAGGTACAGCTAAGGTTGGAGAATACGATGCAGTTATACCTCAGATTTCAGGTTCTGCATATATCACAGGATTCAACCACTTTGTAATCGACGATGAAGATCCACTTAAGCATGGATTTATCTTAAAATAATAGTATTAAAATAAGCATACATCTCCTTTTAGGAGGTGTATGCAGTAATAACATAATTAAATATGACGTTGATAAATCGCGTTTGCCTGCGATAAATAAATTGAGCTATTTTACAATTAATTTTGGGGGTAATAAAGTATGATAGTTACTATATTATTATGGATATTCAGAATATGTATAGCAGGTACTGGTATACTAATGGTAGCAGACATTGCAAAGCATAAAGAAAATTTAGGTAACACATCAGGAGCTCAGGTTGGAAAATCTATTTTCATAGGTTTTATCACTAACTTTGGTGACACTCTTGGTATAGGTTCATTCGGTCCTATAGTTGCTCTATTCAAGTTATTAAAGGTTGACATCAGCGATAAGGAAATACCAGGTACTCTAAATGTATCATGTGCTATTCCAGTATTAGTTGAAGCACTTATATTTACATCAGCTGTTGAAGTTGAGCCTATCACACTAGTAGCATTATTATTTGCAGCAGCGCTTGGTTCATACATTGGTGCTGGTATAATATCTAAGATGGACGAAATGAAGATTCAGATAGTAATGGGAGTTTGTCTATTTGTAGCAGCTATTATAATGCTTGTAACTCACCCAGCTCTTGGATTATTTGAAGCAGGTGGTACAGCTAAGGGGCTTACAGGAATCAAGTTAATAATTGGTATAGTTGTTAACTTTATACTTGGAGCTCTTATGACAGCAGGTGTTGGTCTTTACGCACCTTGTATGGCCCTTATATTCTTACTAGGAATGGACGTAAAGGCTGCCTTCCCTATAATGATGGGTTCTTGTGCAGTACTTATGCCAACTTGTTCAGTTAAGTTTATCAAGGAACAGACTTACAACAAGCTAGTTTCTATACTTATAGCTATAGGTGGTGTTGTCGGTGTATTCATTGCCTATAAGTTCTTCTCAAGTGTAGATGTAAATAAGTTGAAATTCGTTATTATAGCTGTTATACTTTACACTGCTTACACAATGTTTAGTAAGGGTATGAAGACTAAAAAAGCAAGAGCTATGCAGTAAGCTTAGGCATTTTTAAGCGAATTGGTTTTAATTTAATAGTAAAAAAATCCCTCTAGGATTTTCTAGAGGGATTTTTGAGTATGACGGGCATGCCGTCAGTCTGTGGTGAAAGTCCACGTAGGGCGT
>OHAU01003508.1_pt1 | contig 12387 bp, 7 predicted proteins | sample 1577181 | NCBI WGS metagenome assembly OHAU01 (sample SAMEA3541472, study PRJEB24748) | human gut metagenome | biome: human gut; feature: human-associated habitat; material: faeces | place: China | collected 2012
CCCCGAGGCAAAGACCGCCCTCCCCTCGGCGAGCGTGTCGAGCCGCTGCGCCAGGTGCAGCCGCTCGAGAAAATCCGCCAGCGCCATGGCCTGCGCCTCGGCGGTGGCGGCGGCGTGGCTCTCCGCCCCAAGCAGCCGCAGCGGGTCTGCGGCCCTGCGGCGCAGGTCGTTGATCTCGGCAAGGCGGGCGGCGGTCTCGTCCGTGTCCGGTGCGCCGTAGCCGTCGGGATGCTGCCGCCATGGTTCGGGGCGCGTCCACGCACCGCCGCGCAGCGACCAGAGCAGGACGTAGTTTTCGAGCGTGTCCGTCTCCTCGGGCGTGAGCCCGGCGAGCCCCGTGCGCAGGTAGGCGGACATATCCTCGGCGTCCCAGCCGCCGGTCACGATGTCGTATGCCGCGCGGATGAGCGCCACGAGCGGCTTTTGCATCAGGTCGGTGCGGCGGGCAAAATAGAGCGGAACACCGTAGTAGGCGCACATACGCTCGAGCGCGGGTGCGTAGTCGGAAAAGCCGCGCGCGGCGATGGCGATGTCGCGCCAGCGGCAGCCGGACTGCACGAGCTGCAGCGCGCGGGAGGCCGCCCATGCGCACTCGGCCGTGAGATCGTCCGCCGTGCGCACGCTGATCGTGTGCGCGGGGTCGTCAAAGTGCGCGGAGGTGTAGGAAAACAGTTGCTGCTCGAGCACGCGCAGCGGCGTGTCGGCGGCGCGTGCAGGGCAGGCCTCGACGGTGGCCTGCACGCCGCAGTCATCCGCCATTTCCAGAAGCACGCGCGCCGTGTGCCGCGCCGTGCCGAAGATCTCGTTGCCGTCCGTGAGCGCGTCAAGCGTGAGGCAGACCGTCACATCCGCGCCAGCCGTCAGCAGCGCGCGCACGACGGCCAGTTCCTGCCGCGTGTAGTCGGTGAAGCCGTCGAGATAAAACTGCCCCGTGTGCCCGAGCGCGCTCTCGGGGATGCGCTCGGCCAGATGCGTCAGCCGGTCGGTGGGGTCTGCGTGCCCCTGCGCGGTCACGGCGTCATATGCCGCGAGCACGAGCGCGAGATCGTGCAGCTTGTCGCCCAGATAGCCGGGGCAGCGCGCGGCGGTCTGCTCGAGCGCATCGGGCGTGACGCATGCGGTCTTGAGCTCGTCGACCGCGCCGAGCAGCGTCTGCTGCATCTTCGCCCGGCGGGCGGCCGCGCCGAACAGCCGTAACCGCGGCGCGACCTGATCGAGCGCCAGTGCCATGCACAGCAGCCGTCCGCCCTGATCGAGCAGCAGCGCGTCACCCGCGCCGGTCTCCGCCGCGACGCGGCGCGCCAGTCCCGTGAAGCTCAGCACCTCGGCGTACAGACTCAGACTGTCGCCGCAGGCGGCGCACAGCGCGCGCTCGGCCTCGTGGCTGTATTGCTCCGGCACGAGCAGCACCTGCCCCGGTGTGCGCGCCGCGACGGCTGCGCGGATGCGCCCCATGAGCAGATCGGTCTTGCCGCTGGCGGCAGGACCATAGAGCAGATGCAGCATAACATTGCCTCCTTGTGTGTTTTCTAAAGTGTAGCATATCTGGTGTCCCGATAAAAGGACAGTGCCCGGCGGCGCGGCTTACCACACCTGCCAGCGCAGGGCGAAGGCGGCGAGATAGCCGAGCGCGGCGAGCGCGCCCAGAGCGGTGAGGGCGATGTTCGCGGTGCGCTTTTGCGCGCACTGTGCCAGCGCCAGCGGCACGGGCAGCAGCACGAGCAGGTAGCGCGGCGCGCTCAGCAGCCATGTCGCGCCGACGGCGATGATGTAATACGCGAGAAACCACGCCGTCTGGCTCGCGCGCAGCCGCGGTGCGGCCTTCGCCAGCAGGATGAGGGCGGAAAAGCACGCGACGAGGTTCGGCAGCCAGAGACCGAGCGCGTCGCGCCGATTGCCGCTGCGCAGACAGCGCAGCAGGTAGTCCGTCTGATACGCGGCGGTGCTGAAAAACAGCCCCGTGCGCTGGTTCCAGTGCTCGCGCTGGTAGATGAGAAACTGAAAGGGGTTTCCCGATACGCGCCGGTTGATGCAGCAATACGCCGCAAAGCCCAGCGGCACGAGCAGCAGCCCGGCGGCCTGCCGGATGCTGACGCGGCGGCACTGCACGGCGTCGTGCACCAGCTCCCACAGCAGCGGCACGATCAGTAGCAGCCCGAGCGAGCGCGTGAACGCGGCGTATGCCCCGCACAGCCCGCCGAGCACGGGCCTGTGCGTGCGCGCGAGATAGAGTGCCGCCGCCGTCAGCAGCAGAAACAGGCTCTCGCTCATGGGCGCGGCGAAGAAAAAGCAGCCCGGCGCGAGCACGAGAAACCGCAGCGCGCGCACGGCGTCGCGGTGCGGCAGGTCGAGCCGCAGCAGCCGGTAGACCACGCACCCCGCGCCCGCAAAGCACAGCGCCGATGTCAGAAGCCCCGCGCAGATGTCCGACGGGACGAGCAGCATCACCGCGCGCACCACGAGCGGGTAGCCCGGCAGAAACACGAGCTGCACGACGCGGTCGGGGTCACCGGCGGCGATGTAGCCGTCGCGCGCGATGTCGAGATAGTGCCGGCTGTCGAGGCAGCGCCAGAATTCGAGCGCCTGCGTGATCGTCTCCGGCCGTCCGGCGAGGGCACGGACGCCCCATGTGAGCACGAGCAGCGCAAGATCGAGTGCGAGCAGCGCGGCGAAAATGCGCGCGGCCATGTGCTCCGGCTCCTGCGCCGGGACGGTGGGCGCGGCGGTTTCCCGCTGCCAGAAGCGCACCCACGCGGGCACGAACCGCAGCCCCACGGCGGCAAACAGCGCCGCGCTGCACCCGGCGGCGATGCCGCCCGCGGCGGTGAGATCCGGCGTGTGTACGCACCAGAGGACAAACAGCGCCGCGACTGCGGCGAGCCCCAGCGCATCGAGCGCGGCGACGGCGCGGGTTTTCGGCTGCATGGCGGCACCTCCTGTGTGGATTGGATGATGATAAATTGTAGCACGTGCGGCGGCTAAGGTACAACCGTTTGCGTCAATGAAAAACAAAAAAGAAGACATCGTTTGCAGACTCCGGCAGAATATGGCCGCCACACGGCCATTCAAAAGGAGAGCGCAAACGATGTCCGGGATAGTTGTACAGTGAAACGGGAGAACGATCCGGGATGCGTGCCCACTGCGTGCTTCGCATCTCCCGCGTGATTCCATCATAGCGATTTTTCACCCGAAATACAGCCGACGCTCCGAACGATACGGAGCGTCGGCCGTTTTTCATCTGCGGGTCATGGCAGACGGCTGTCGCCGCCCATGCACGCTGCCAGCTCTTCGATCCGCTCGAGCGGGAAGGGCGGGGCGCACAGCGGCCTGAGCGCGATGCTCATGAGCTTCATGGGATTGTCGTCGGCAGCCACGCGGTTGGCGCTGAGCGCACCGCAGCGGCGGCAGCGATGAATGAGCGCCCACTCGCCGTTTTTGCGCACCCAGACGGCCACGGGCTCCATGATGCCGCCGCAGTCGGCTGCGCGGTCACCGGGCGTGATGTCGACGTGCAGGCTGTACAGGCAGTTCGGGCAGTGGTTGCGGTGGCTGCTCCCGGCACCCTCCGGTGTTACGAGCCGTCCGCAGACTCTGCAGGGAAAGCTGTTGCGGCAGGGGTGGGTTTTGTAGTAGCCTGCTTGGTATTGCTGTCGTTTGTTTTCGTGCTTCATTGGTTCCTCCCAAAGGCATTCCTGCGCCGGGAGGCGTGGCGTGTGTGGATTTGCCGGCCTCCCGGTCAGCGCACACGCTCCGATGTTCTTGTCTGTTTCAAACAATGTCTCCTGAATATAGAATTTGCGGTCATTCCCGCCGCCTACAGCATACTGCGCATGCACGCCGCTGTCAAGTGCGCGCAAAAAAGCGGGGAATTCCGGTTGCCGCGGCGGAAAAAATTCGTTATACTGAATCAAAGCACCCTGCAAGGAGGTGTCCCCCGCATGAAACAGTATCCGCGCATGGCAGCCCTGCTGCTGGCGCTGCTGCTCGCGCTCGGCTGCACCGGCTGCGGCAAGAAGCAGGAGCCCGTGACCGTGACGATCTGGCACGTCTACGGCGGCGAGACCGAGTCCCCGCTCAACGACCTCATCGACACGTTCAACGAGACCGTCGGCCGCGCGCAGAACATCCGCGTGCAGGTCGGCAGCGTCACGAATACGAACACCATCCACGAGGCGGTGCTCGCATCGGCTTACGGCGAGCCCGGCGCCACGGCGCTGCCGGATATGTTCGTGTCCTATCCCAAGACCGTGCTGGCACTGCCGGATGCGGACATCCTCGTCGACTACCGGGACTATTTCTCGGATGCGGAGCTGGATGATTTCATCCCCGCGTTTCTTGCCGAGGGCGAGATAGGCGGGCATCTGACCGTACTGCCGGTGGCCAAGAGCACGGAGATCCTGTTTGTGGACAAGACGCTCTTTGACCGCTTCGCCGCCGCGACGGGCGCGACGCTCGATGATCTGTCCACGTGGGAGGGACTCTACCGCACGGCGGAGGCCTACACCGCCTGGACGGACGCGCAGACGCCCGACACGCCGGACGACGGCAAGGTGTTTTTCGTGCACGACTACCATTTTAATTATTTTCAGGTCGGTGTCGAATCTCTCGGTGCGGATTTCTTCGATGGCGATCGGGTGGCGTTCGGCCCGGTGTTTCGCCGCGTGTGGGAGCCGTATGCCCGCGCGACGCTCGCCGGCAGTGTCTGGCTCAAAAGCGGCTATGCCACAGAGCCCCTGCGCACGGGCGACGCGGTCGCATCCGTGGCATCGTCGGCGAGCGTGCTGTACTACGCCGACACCGTCACCTACCCGGACAACACCTCCGAGCCGGTGGAGATCATCTCCCTGCCGTGCCCGACGTTTGCGGGCGGGGAGAAGCTCGTCATGCAGCGCGGCGCCGGCATCTGCACGGTCAGGTCCACGCCCGAGCGCGAGCGCGCGTGCGTGACGTTTCTCAAGTGGCTCACGGCGCCCAAGCGCAACGTCGATTTTGTGACGCAGCTTGGCTATATGCCCGTTACGCAGACGGCGTTTGCAAACGAGCTGCCCAGCGCTGTGCGCACGCTCGATGACCCCATGTACATCTCGCTCTATCAGGCGTTTCTCGACACGCAGAGCGGCTACACGTTCTATACTCCGCCGCAGCGCAGGGATTATCTCGAGCTCGAGACCCGCTTTGAAGAGCAGGTGCGCCTGCAGCTCACGGCCGGGCGCGTGCTCTGCGAGCAGCAGGGCGACGGCGCGCGTGAGGAGCTGATCTGGTCCACGCTCGACCAATTTGAAAAAAACTACGTCCGCTGAGGCGGCAGAAAGGCGGTGACGGCCATGCTCCGGCTTCGGGAAATGCGCTCGGCGCTGGAAAAAGCAAAGACGCAGGGCGTGAGCATGCAGCGGCGGCTCGTGCTGTACTGGTTCAGCATGGCGCTGGCGATCCTGGCCGCCGTGCTGCTGGTCGTGAGCCTGACGGGGGTGTTTTCCAACACGGCGCAAAAGTTCGGCCAGTCGCTGACGATCCAGAAGCACAACACCGCCTCGGCGCTTGCCGGGCAGATGGACCAGCTCACGGCGCAGAGCATCGCCCTGTCGGAGGAGCTCACGCGTGAGCTGGACAAGCAGCTCGCCGCCGGCGGGCGGACGTTCTCCGCGCTCAACGACGACCCCGGCGCGATCGCGGCCGTCGAGACGGCGCTCTATCCCGCGCTGAACACCTATTTGAAATCCAGCGCGTGCAGCGGCGCGGTCTTCTGTCTGGACGCGACGGCCAACACGGCGCTGCCGGGCGCGGCGACCTCGCGCGCTGGGCTGTACCTGCGCTATTCGGCGCTGCGCGCCATCGGTGCGACGGACCAGCACGTCACGTGCTTTCGCGGCACGGCGGAGACGGCGCGCAGCGCGCAGGTGCAGATGCACAACCGCTGGAATCCGGAGCTGAACGTGCAGGCTGTCCCCGGCTACACGCAGCTGCTGCGCGCATCGGACGGCCGCCTCGCCGAGCGCTGCCTGTGGACGGGGCGCATCGCCCTGCCCGACACGTGGGAGTCGGTGACGCTGCTGTGCGTGCCGCTGCTCGACAGCGCGGGCAATGTGCGCGGCATCTGCGGCGCGGAGCTCAGCGATCTGTATTTTCGCCTCACCTATCCCGCTGTGGACAGTGCCTACGGCAGCATGGTCACGGTGCTCGCCCCCATAGACGGCGACCGGCTGCTGCTCGCACAGGCCATGATCGGCAGCCCCGGCGGGTCGTATCTCACGGCCGACGGCACGCTCACGTGCAAGACCGGCCGGTATTATAATACGTATTCCGACGGCAGCCGCACCTATCTCGGCCTGCACGAGCCGATCGGCGCGACCGACGCCGCAGGGCGGAAGCTCGCCGCCGTGGTGCTCGTGCCGGATGCCGGGCTGCGCACGCTCGAGGCGCGCAGCCGCATGGTGTGGATCGCGGGCTCGCTCGTGTTTCTCGCGGCGATGCTGCTGCTGTCGACATACCTGTCGCGCCGGTTCGTGACGCCGATCTCCCGCAGCCTGCAGGCCATCCGCGAGCAGACCCCCGGCGAGCACCCGTCCGGCATCTCGGAGATCGATGAGCTGCTGGCCTTCGTCCGTTCGCGCGCGGCCGAGCAGCTCACGGCCGGAGGTCTCCCGCCGAACATCGAGGAGCTGCTCTCGGGCTTCCGCGACCGGGTGCAGACGCTCACCCCCATGGAGCGCACCGTGCTGCAGTATTACATCGACGGCTGCTCGCTCGAGGAGGTCGCGGCGCGCGCGTATATCAGCGTCTCCACCGCCAAAAAGCACAACACGAACATCAACCGCAAGCTCGGCGTGACCTCACGCGAGGAGCTCATGCTGTATATCGACCTCTTCCGCCGCTGCGGCCGTCTCGATGAGATCGCCGCGCCGCAGGCAGAGGATACTGCAAGGTGCACAACCTGACCGTCGTCGGGCTGTGCACCTTGTCTACTACTCAGTCGTATTTTGCGGTTTCGGCGGGGTTTTTGCGCCGCAAACGTAGCATTTCCGGCCCCGATGCCTTATACTATCGGCATAGCTGAAAAATCATCAGAAACGGTTAGATATGATGAAAAACATCTGCGTAAAGGAGCATGCTTATGGGACTTATCAAAGCGATCGCCGGGGCTGCCGGCGGTGTCATGGCCGACCAGTGGAAGGAATTTTTCACCTGCGAGGCGCTGCCGGCCGACGTGCTGGCGGTCAAGGGACAGAAGAAAACCACCCGCCGTTCGAGCAACACGCACGGCGATGAGAACATCATTACCACCGGCTCGCGCATCGCGGTTGCCGACGGTCAGTGCATGCTCATCGTCGAGCAGGGCAAGATCGTCGAGGTCTGCGCCGAGCCGGGCGAGTACACCTACGACGCGTCCACCGAGCCGACGATCTTCGCCGGAAACCTCGGCGAGAGCATCGGCCAGGTGTTCCAGAACATCGGCAAGCGCTTCACCTTCGGCGGCGAGGCCCCGAAGGATCAGCGCATCTACTACTTCAACACCAAGGAGCTGACCGGCAACAAGTACGGCACGCCGAGCCCGGTGCCGTTCCGCGTGGTCGATCAGCGCGCCGGCATCGACATCGACATCGCCATCCGCTGCTTCGGCGAGTACAGCTACCGCATCACGAACCCCCTGCTGTTTTACACCAACGTCTGCGGCAACGTCACCGAGGACTACACCCGCGACACGATCGACGGTCAGCTCAAGAGCGAGCTGCTCACGGCGCTGCAGCCGGCGTTCGCGCGCATCAGCGACATGGGCATCCGCTATTCGTCGCTGCCCGGTCACACGCGCGAGATCGCCGAGGCGCTCAACGAGGAGCTCTCGGCGCAGTGGCGTGACCGCCGCGGCCTGGAGATCGTGGCCTTCGGCGTCTCGTCCGTGAAGGCAAACGAGGAAGACGAGCAGATGATCAAGGAGATGCAGCGCGAGGCCGCCTACATGGACCCGACGCGCGCGGCAGCGATGCTCTCGCGCTCGCAGGGCGAGGCGATGAAGGCTGCCGCGTCCAACACGGCCACGGGCCCGGCCATGGCGTTCATGGGCATGGGCATGGCCGGTCAGATGGGCGGCATCAACGCCCAGAATCTCTACGCCATGGGTCAGCAGCAGGCGGCCCAGCAGGCGGCGCAGCAGCCGGTTGCTCCGCAGCAGCCCACACCGCAGCCCGCCGCCCCGGCGGCAGCACCGGCGGCCGATGGCTGGACGTGCGCCTGCGGTCAGAGCGGCAACACCGGCAAGTTCTGCGGCAGCTGCGGCCAGCCCAAGCCCGCGGACGAGAGCTGGACGTGCACGTGCGGCGCGGTGAACAAGGGCAAATTCTGCGCCGAGTGCGGCAGACCGCGCCCGTCCGCCGTGCGGAGATTCAAATGCGACAAGTGCGGCTGGGAACCGGAAGACCCGACCAACCCGCCGAAGTTCTGCCCCGAGTGCGGCGACCCGTTCAACGACGGCGACACCGTTTCCTGACCCACAACGAAAGGAGGCGCGCACATGCCCACCCAGGTAACCAACTATCAGTGTCCGGCCTGTACCGGCCCCCTGCATTTTTCGGCCGAGACCGGCAAGCTCACCTGTGACTACTGCGGCTCTGCGTATGACGTCGCGGAGATCGAGGCGCTCTATGCGCAAAAGGAGGCCGAGGCCGCCGCTGCCAAGGAAGCGGCCGACGCAAAGGCGGAGGCGGCAAAGGCGGACGCCGCCGCTGACGGCGACTGGGACACCTCCGCACTCAGCAGCGACTGGGGCGCGGACGCCGACGGTCTGCGGGTCTATACCTGCCCGTCGTGCGGCGCGGAGCTGATCTGCGACGAGACCACCGCCGCCACCTCCTGCCCCTACTGCGGCAACCCGACGGTCGTGCCGGGGCAGTTTTCCGGCGCGCTCAAGCCGGAGTTCGTGCTCCCGTTCAAGATGACGAAGGACGATGCGGTGCAGGCGCTCCGGGCGCACTACCGGGGCAAGCCCTTCCTGCCGCGCTCGTTCACGGCCGGCAACCACATCGAGGAGATCCAGGGCGTGTATGTCCCGTTCTGGCTGTTTGACGGCGGCGCGGAGGGCGAGGTCGACTACAAGGCCGCCAACTCCCGCACCTATAGGGACGACGACTACGAGATCACCGAGACCGACCATTACGACGTGCACCGCGGCGGCTCGATCGCGTTCGAGAAGATCCCGGTGGACGCATCCTCCAAGATGCCCGACGACCACATGGACTCCATCGAGCCGTTTGACTACACGCAGATGCAGCCGTTTTCCACGGCGTACCTGCCCGGCTATCTGGCCGACAAGTACGACGTCACCGTGGACGACAGCCGCGCCCGCGCCGACCGCCGCAGCAGAGAGACGCTCGAAAACGCCCTGCGCGAGACCGTGACCGGCTACGGCACGTGCGTGACCGACCGCACGGACATCCGCCTGCACCGCGGCAAGGTGCACTACGCCCTGCTGCCGGTGTGGATGCTGAGCACGAAGTGGAACGGCGAAAGCTTCCTCTTCGCCATGAACGGACAGACCGGCAAGCTTGTCGGCGACCTGCCGACCGACCGCGGCCGCTATTGGGGCACGTTCGGTGCGATCGCAGGCGTGGTCACGGTCGCGCTGACGGTCATCCTGCAGTTTATGTAAGGAGGCGGACACCATGAAACAAAAACTGACCGCGCTGCTGCTCGTGCTGCTGCTGGCTGTCACGCTCGTGCTGCCCGTCATGGCAGCAGCGCCCTATGTCGACGATGAAGCCGCGATCCTCACGCTCTCGGAGGTCGAAACGCTCGAGGCGCGCGCCGCCGAGATCTCGGAGCACTACGGCGTCGGCGTGTACATCTGCATAGTCGATGACTTCGGCGACTATGGCTATCCCGACGCTGCGACCGCGTCCTATTCGATCTACCATGCGCAGTCGCTCGGCTATGGCAGCGGGCGCGACGGCATCCTCCTGCTGCTGAGTATGTCGAACCGCAAGTACGCCACCTTTGTCTACGGCGACAAGGCAGAGCCCATCTTCCCGGACGCCAAGCTCATCAAGCTCGAGAACGCCTTTCTCGACGACTTCGCGGACGACGACTGGTACGACGGTTTCTCGGACTATCTTGAGGGCTGCGCCGGGATCCTCAGCGTTGACTCCGGCGAATTCACGTGGCCGCAGTTTTTCCGCCACCTCGGCATCTCGTTCGGCATCGGGCTCTTGCTCGCGCTGATCGTGTGCCAGCTGCTGAAGATGAAGATGCGCTCCGTCTACCGCCAGGCCGAGGCCTCGGCCTACGTCACGGCCGATGGGCTGCAGCTGACCCGGCGCGAGGATGTCTTCACCCACACGACCACGGTGCGCCACAAGATCGAGCGCCAGAGCGACTCGAGCAGCTCAAGCGATTCGAGCAGCTTTTCCGGCGGCGGCGGCCACGGACGCAGCGGCTCGTTCTGATACAAAAGCCCACCCCCCACATATTCCAAACCAAGGAGGCGGAAACAGATGAAAAAACGCATTCTCAGCATTGTCCTGTGTCTGGTCATGGTGTTCAGCCTGCTGCCGTTCACGGCAAGCGCGGCAAGCGCCATACCGATCAACGAAGAGACCTTCCCCGACCCGGTGTTCCGGGAATACGTGCTCAAGATCGTCGGCAGCTCGGTCCTGACTGAGGAGAAGGCCCGGCAGATCGAAGTGCTCGACGTCAGCGATGATAACATCAAAGAGGTGCTCGGCAAACGCGACCCCATCACGAGTCTCATGGGCATCCGATACCTGAGATATGTGAAGGATCTCAATTGCAGCGGCCAGGAACTGAAGAAAACACTCAATCTGGAGCAGAACTCGAGAGTGGAAAAGCTCAACTGCTCCGGAAACCAGCTCACCGGTCTGTGGTTTCACAAGGGCAGCTCGCTCAAGTATCTGAACTGCAGCGTAAACGAGTTCACCGCGCTCAACCTGAGCAAGAACCCAGAGCTCACCGAGCTGTACTGCAGCAACAATAAGCTCACCTCGCTCGACCTGAGCGCCAACACAAAGCTCCAGCAAATCAACGCGAGCAGCAACAAGCTGACAGCCCTCGACGTCCGGCACTTATCGGAGCTGACGCATCTCTATCTTTGGAGCAATTCTGACCTCAGATCCATTGATGTCAGCAAAAACACCAAGCTGGAGTTTCTGAGTGTCTCCCATTGCAAGCTGACCTCGCTCAATGTGAAAAACAACCGGAAGCTGGTTGAGCTCTATGTCTATAATAACCAGCTCACCGCGCTCGATGTGCGCAGCAACTACATGCTCAAAAGGCTGGACTGCTATGAAAACCAGCTCACCGCGCTCGACCTGAGCAGCAACGTTGCCCTCGAGTATCTTGGTGTTAACGACAATCCGATCACCGAGCTCGACCTCCGCGCGCAGAGCAATCTGCAGAAGCTTTCGTGCAGCGCAATGAAGCTCAAGAAGCTGGATGTGGACCGCTGCACCGAGCTCCGGCGATTGTACTGCAACGACAACCAGATCGAGACGCTCGACCTGCGCAGCAATAAAAAGCTCGAAACGCTCCAATGCCAGAATAACCGCCTCTCGTGGCTGAACCTGAGCAGCAACACGGCGCTCGATCCGCGCTATGTGGACTGCTCGGGCAACGTCTACGACATCAAGGTGGATGAAAACCTCCAGTATAGGGTCTATCCTGACCTGCCGTGCTACGGCGCGACGGAGGGCACATACTTCACGGCCGCCCGCGCGAGCGACTGGACCGGCGGCACGGTCAGCAAGGTCGACGGTTGGGACGTCCTGACGCTCGATAACCGCGACGTCAAGGAGGTCACCTACAAGTACGACACCGGAAACGCCAAGATCGGCAAGGTGGCGTTTACGCTCAAGACCGAGGTGCCCCCAAAGTATATCACCATCTCCTTCGACCCCAACGGCGGCACCGGCACAATGAAGCCCATGAGGGTCAAAGCAGGCGTTGGCTACACACTCCCCGAATGTACCTTCACGCCGCCGGAGGGCAAGGAGTTTGCCGGCTGGCTCGCAGTAAACGGCAATGTGTACCCCGCCGGTCACGACGTATACTCCACCTACGACCAAAGCCTCAAGGCGACATGGAAGGACAAGGAGGCAGCAGAAATCACCATCACCTTTGACCCCAACGGCGGCACGGGCACGATGCAGCCCATGAAGGTCAAGTCGGGCGAGGAATTTGAACTCCCTGAATGCACCTTTACGCCGCCGGAGGGCAAGGAGTTTGCCGGCTGGCTCGCAGTAAACGGCAATGTGTACCCCGCCGGCAATGTGGCAACCTTCTCCATCGACCAAAGCCTCAAGGCGACGTGGAAGGACAAGGCGGAAGTCGACGTGACGCAGATGTTCACCGACGTGACGAAAAACTGGGCATACCCCGGCATCC
>OHAU01003513.1_pt1 | contig 12380 bp, 10 predicted proteins | sample 1577181 | NCBI WGS metagenome assembly OHAU01 (sample SAMEA3541472, study PRJEB24748) | human gut metagenome | biome: human gut; feature: human-associated habitat; material: faeces | place: China | collected 2012
ATCCTCTGCGGCATAAACCGCAAACTCAGCACCAGAAAGGGAAGTTTCCTCGTAGATAAAATCTTTTTTGAAAGATTTTAAGGTTTCCCCAGATTTATGGATGATGAGCTTTCCTTTTGCCGGATGGTTCTCATAGACAACCGTAATGATCGCATCCCCAGTTGTGGAATCCATCTGGTAAGCAGTGTTGCTGTCTACTTTAATCTCAACGAAATTGGTATTCTGGATATACCCATCCGAGGCAGTTACTTCCTCAATCCGGTAGTTGCCGCATTTAAGGGCACTTGGCAGTATCAGATAACCATTTTCATCAGTAAAATAAGATTTATGGGTTACGGTACTTGGATAGGTTGTGGTCTGCTCCACATATTTTCCTGCATCCAGGTCGTAGATCTTAAACTCGGTGTTTGCAAGAAGGACCGGCTTCTTGGTTTCATCGTCTTGTTTGATGATTTTTAATTTTGCTGAAAATTCATCGTCCAATAACACTCTCCAAACCTGGGGTTCTGACTTGTTCTCGCTGATCACAACCGTAAAATCATCAACAGGTTTGAAATTATGAGGGGTAGTGGTTTCCCTTACGATATAAGTTCCATAGGGAAGGGGAATGGTGCAGGCATAACCTTTTTCATCCGTAAAGATTTCCGTCTTTCCATCTTCAGTTAATACGACCGGAACTGCATTTTCAAAATCATAGGAGCCATCCTCTTTTGTATTTAGGCTGCTCACCAGATAGGCCGAAAATCCGGCACCCTTTAACAGATCCGCATCTGTTTTTCCATTATTGGCGGTCTTAATCAGCTGGAACGGCTGTTTCTTTACATCCTCAGTAACCGTGATGGTACGCTCGATTTCTTTTACCTGGTCACCTTCATAGGTGCCCTCTACATCATGCTCTCTTTCGTCAAGGACGTAGCCCTCAGGAGGGGTAATCTCTTTTACATAGTATTTTCCAGGATAGAGATCGGACACACTTGCATTTCCATCTGCATCTGTTGTCAGGGTTGCCACCTGTGCATTTTTGGGATACAGGACACCGCTGACACCATCCGGATGAGTGACCACCTCCCTTGCATACAGTCCGTAAACCGCGCCTTTTAAAGTGGCATCTCCCTGTGCGCTCTTTCCTGTTTCACTGTCTTCCTTGGAAAGATGGAGGTTCACACGTACACGCTCATCGGTAAAGATATGGGTAAATTCCACGTTTGCCTCTTTGTCCCCAGCGTAGTTAAATGCAAAGGAATAAACATCCGCTGCATTTAACACATACATCTGCGGAGCCTGAAGCTCTTTTACATAGTAGGAGTTATTCACCGGAAGATCCGCGCTGAAATGCCCGGTTCCATCCGCAGCAGTTGCCACCTTTTCGATCAGGGTATCCTTCTTTACGATCACGTTACCGTCCTCGGATGCAATATCGTTTCCTGCGTACATGCCAAAGATGGCACCAGGTAATGGCTGCTTGGTGTCCCCGTCCTGTTTCACCAGTGACACAGAAGCTTTCTGCCTGTCATTCGTAAAGGTTACGGTGCTAAAAGAAACTTCCTCATTTTCACTGGCAGCGGATAAGGTTACGGTTTTGGATTCCCCAGTGCAGATGAGTTTGTCCGGTGCCTGTGTCTCGGTTACCACATAGGTTCCCAAATTTAAGTTATCCAGGGTTGCACTTCCATCTTCCCCGGTGATCAGACCTTCTTTTACAAGGTCACCCTTCTTATAAACGGTAGAGCCATCTGCTGCCACAATGTCAGCGCCTGCATAGACGTTATACACGGCTCCTTTTTGTTTTCTTGTTTCATAACGGAAGGTTACCTTTTCCTCAGTCACATCTGCCCCTGTTAATACCTCACCCTCTTTGTAAACGGTAAGGGAAGCCTTTTTCTCATCGTCAAACAGCTCCTGTGTAACTTTGCTTCCCATCACAAGTGACACGCCGTGGGCGGTAGCATCCACAAGGTAGCCAGAGGGACCTGTGATCTCTTTTAAGTAAACCACATCCTGGGTTTTGTCAATTGTCACAGAAGAAACGCCATTTGCATCCGTTGGCGGCATTTCTGTAATCAGGTTCTGGCATGCCTCGTCGCTATAGACACCATAGACCGCACCTGCTAACAGGGCATTGGAGCCCCTATCTTTTTTGATGATCTCGATAGTAGCCTGCTGAAGCCAGGTGACGGAAAAATCTATGAATTTTTCATCGTCGACGCCCTCACCAAATACCAGGGCAAGGTTCTGGGTATCGGTACCGGTCGTTACTTTATACGCCGAAAAGTCTTTCGTAATGTAACCTTTCATCGTAGACTTCCAGGATCCCGCTACCTTTGCCGCCTGGTCAAGCGGTGCGGATAAGTAAAAAGTAGTTCCACCATATAATTTTATACTGACTCCGGCAGCACTTGCTTCTCCTGTATCTACGTTATGGAAAACCACGCCAGCGGGGAGCTTCATGGTAATGTTCTGTAAGGAATCGGCTTTAAATTTGATTTCCTCCGTACGCTGCTCGTTTCCATCTATATAAGCTGTTACGTTGTCATTGGAAAACTCCATGGCGACATCCGGGATATCCGGCTGTGCCATACAATATTCATAAAGTTCCATGGCAAGAGCCTGTCCGGTAGAGTTTGCCCCGGAAAAAGCATCGTCACCTCCGCTTGCATAAGAAACCGCAAGATGGGTAATGACAAACTGTTTTCCTGCGGAAAAATCCGGATGCTCCTGTTTGAAAAAGCCATTTACACCAGAAGCTTTGGTTCCGTAGTAGCACACTTTTGCAAGCTTTTTACCATCCCCAAGTTTGGTGATCTTATACACACCATCCCCAGGGCTGTTTTTCGAGGGCTGAATACAATAAGCGGTTGCACTGACATTGTCAAATTTGACCGTATATTTATAGGTCAGATAACTGCCAAGCCCATAATCACTGTAGTAATAGCAGGTTCCCCTTGTCACATCCACATCGGTTCTGGTGCTGGCATAGGTAGCAATAAAAGAAACCGTTTCGCCCTCTTCCAGGCTTAAAAAATCAATTTCCTGTTCCTCTGCCTGCTCTAACACTTCGCCAAGCGTCAGGCCAGTTTCCGGATCTACGGTAACCTCTTCCTCGGCACGCTCCAGTTCCGAATCAAACTCCTCTTCTGGTAAAATGTCAGAGGCAAAGCCATCGTCTTCGGATATAGTCTCTTCGGACTCTGTAGTGTTACTATCTGGATTCTCACTTGGGTTCACAGTTTCATCGGAAATTTCTCCTTCTTCTGGTACCTCTGTCAGATCAGACTCCTGGCTTTCCTCTTCCGAACGAGCTTCCCCGACCACGACCGGCTGTTCTGGCAAAGGATCGGGATCCTCGCTGTCCCCTGACTCTTCTGTACCAGAATCTCCTGCTGCCTGAGTCTCCGGCTCTTTTTCCGTTACCGTGATGGTCCTGGCAACCAGATAAGAATCCCCCTCTTTTGGCGTAATCCGGTAGACACATTTATAGGATCCTGGTCTTGCCGGATCAAAATTGGTTCCGTCCTCCATAGCTGCTTTTTTCAGCTCCGCTTTATCCCCGTCCTTTAATCCCAGTCCGGTAAAATCTTTCTGGACATCAAAGGCTGCTCCCTGCTCAATTTCAATGGCAAGGGAAGGATCGGAGGTCGTTTCCGCAATCAGCTCTTCCTCTGATTTTTCTACCATCTGTTCCGATATGGCTTCCTGCGCCACCTCAGTTTCCGATTCCGCGGATACTACAAAAGTACCTGTCGAAGCGAAGCTGCTGCAGCACAGCACAAAAGCCATTGCACCCGCAAGCCATCTTTTTCTCTTAAATTTACCCAATGTTTTTCTCCTCTCCTGCTAGATAATGGTCTGTCCCTGGTACTTATGTGGTATGGTCTGTCTCGAATTCCCATCTTTGTTTCTCCTTTCCTCTGGCTTATTTAGCCAGATAAAAAAGGACCTGAACATTTTCAGATCCTTTTTTATCTGATTAAATCAATAAAACCGCTCTTTTTCCTGTGGTGGCTTCCTATAAAGCCAGTCATCCACACCTTTATAATTTCCAAGCCACAAGCCTTTTTCATCTGTATCCCAGCTGATTCTCATACAGTTTAGGTTCAGCGTTTCACACATCTCATATAGCTTCAGACAGCCTTTACGGATGGTATCCCGTTTTCTTCGCTTATAGGGACACTCCTGTTTTTTTAAGAAGCGTTCCGGCTCCTCACACCAGATACACTTTTCCTTGCAGTCACAACGACAGGTAAGATTCATCATCTTATCCATGTCCATACACTCATACACGGTTTGTAAGCCTCTGCTTTTTAATTCCATCAACACCGGTTGCAGGCTTTTGTAATTTCCCACGCCAGGGATTCCTATATAAGAATGTCCACTTCTCATGCTGGCAAGTTCAGCCTTTAAAATTCCTTCTGTCACCCGGACGTTCTTCTGAACCGGGCTTATATAGCCGGATATCCCGGCCGGACTGCCGCTTGAAGTTCCACCCTCAAATCCACTGCTGGTAAACCAGATATATTTTTTTTTGTTCACCGGATGGTCAACCCGGATCTGAAAGCCCTTTATTTTATGATTCAGGGAATACACAGGGCACAGGTAGCCTCTGTTTCCCTCATAAAACGAAGCTTCCCACATGCCGTCCCGATTCCGAAAAAAACCTGGGATTCCGTCCAGCCTGAATCCTTTTTCCAATAGTTTTTTCGCAATAGTCCCTGCCTTTTTGGGTTCAATGCTTTTATAGCCCTTTCGTTCCAGTTCCTTTATTTCCGGATCTGTCACACCACGTCTTTTCAAGTCCTGTTTATGCAGGGTGTGAAGCTGCAAAAGGGAAAGCATCTGACGGTACACAAGGTCCACGTATTCTGGGGATCTTTTAACCTCGTCCGTTTTGGCCTTGTAACGGCAAGTTATCTTTTTATAGGTACTTCCTGTCACCTGACCGCCATTTTCCAAGCGGTTTATGATTTCCTGATAAGCTGTTTTGCACCGGTCTTCTCCATAAAGCCCCATAATGTCTGCATACAGGGTAAGCATATTTCCGCCCTGCCCGCAGTAGAAACAATGGAAAACGTTTTTGATTTCCCCATTTTTGCTAATGCAAAAGCTGCATTTTCCTCTGGTATCGCCACAATAGGGGCATTCCACCGGAAACTCCTGATCTGATCCTCCTTCAAGGCACCGTATGGACAGTAACCACGCCACTTCTTTTATGGTAAATGGATGTTCGTACATAATCCCTCCTAAAAAATGTGGCTCCGTTCTCCCGGAGCCACAATACGTTTATGCTGCAAGTCTGTTCTGTTTTTCATGTGCCACAATAATCTTTGCAGCATTTACCATTTCCATGTTGCTGCCGTAATAACCGGTTGCCATCCATCTGACTGTGTCTGCCCCTTTTGGGTTTTCCATCATCTCACCGAGCGTCTTTCCACTAAAAAGACCAAAATTGCACATTACCTTTCTAGCACGTTCCAGCTCTTCTTCCTCAGATTCCATACCGAAGCCTTCGTCTGTTTCCTCTTCGCTGTCATCTGCAAAGGGGTTTTCGTCTTCTGCACGAACAAAATGAAACTCTTCTTCCTCGGTTTCCTCCAAAATTTCTTCTGCCTCATCTTCTACTTCAATATGTCCTGTATCATCTGGCGCTTCATCTGGTACTTCATCTGGCACTTCGCCTTTCGTTTCTTCTAAAGATTCCTCACCTGTACCAAACGTCTCTTCATAAAACTCGTTTTCTTCTAAAAAACTCTCTTCCATTTCATTTTCTTCCATGCCAAACTGCATCTGGCCAGGCAGATTTTCATCCTCTTCTTTGCGTGCATCCCGGATCTCGTCAGGACTGATTTCAAGATCAAAAGAATCATCCGAAACCGGAACAGCCTTTTTACTGCTTCTGCTGTTTCCATTACGAACGGTCTTCAAGGTAGTTTCTTTTTGCTTCAAAGACTGCCCGGTTTCTTTTGTAGAAGTGAAAGCAGAGTCAGATTTCGGGGGATTTTCAGACTCTTCTTTGGCTTCCTTCTTCTTTGGCTCTGTCTGCACCGCATTTTGGTTCTGTTTTTTTGCAGGTTTCTTTGGTTCCTCACTTTTTTCTTTTTTTGTTTTATCGCCATCCGGAGCAGGGCCTCGCATATCCGGATCCTCGGTGGTCGCCTGGACGATGTTGAATTTATTTAATAAATAATACTTCAGTCCGTAGCTCCAGGCTGCACCTTTGGCCTTGTCTGGAATCTCATTGGTTCCGACTACATGAATATCACTGTAATTTTTTTCTTCTGGATGATCTGCATTTGTCCAGCAAAGCTTTAAATCCGCTTCATACCGCCACATATTGCCAAACGGTGTCAGATAGGCTGGATTTCCAGAAGCATCCAGCTGCGTGGATGCTTCACCAAGGACCTCAAAATCCACGCCGTATTTATTTAAGGCAGGGGTGAGGTATTCATAGACATCATCCAATCTCACAAAATCATAGGGCACCTCTTCGCTGTAACGTTTTCTTAACAGCTTTGGCACCATCTTTCTTATTTTAATCATTTTCTGAGTCAGGTTCAGATACGCATATTTACCCATAAATTCAGTTCCTCCTTATTTTATGCTGCACCTTTTTGCAGCTCTTTCATTTCTTCCCGCACACAGCCAATGTAGATTCTTTTTTGCGAAATCTCCCAAAAAGATTCCGAAAGCCACTTATCTGCGATCATTTTTACAGCCTTCTTCGCATGGTTCAAGGTGTAAAGAAACATCACATCCGTATATTCCATCTGCGCTTTTTCAAAGGTAAAGCTTGGACTGTAAAACAGCTCCTCAGGCTTTATTCCAGCCTCCAGGAATCTCTTGGAAGTTTCCTCTACCTGTATCCGGTTTATATTTGGAACAAGGCTACTCCTCTGGTGCTGGTACTTAAGCAAAAGCTGATCCCAGTTTGTATCCATCATGTTTTTCACCAAATGGGTAACCTTCATTTCCACCTCTTTCTTCAGACTTTCTTTCGTCGGAAAAAGAAAATCGGCAGGTATCCCGACCGCCTGATAGAATACAGAATCTGCCTCATACAAAGAATAATCCGGCAGATAAAGTATGCTGCAAAGCTTTGGTTTCCGAAGCTGTAAACAATCCCTCCAAGGAGAAGCTGCATAAAATAACATGCAGTTTTCTTCCTGGCACTTTATGAATAGCTGGCTATGAAACTTTTTAATACTGTGTACCGGATCCTGTATCCACGAAAGTAATTCCCTGGATTTTTTTGCTTCCATAACCCAGTCCGGATACTGCATATGTTCCTCCTTCATACAAAAAGACAGGGGTTCCTGCCTTTGTCATTATTTAATATTTAATTTCACCTGGCATATCAAGCTCATGCCAGCGTTTGCTTACACAGGCTGCCACTTTTTCCTCCAAAAGAAGTAGTCCTCTCGCATTCGTTTCCTGCTGCCTTGCAATGGAAATCACATCACAGATCCCGCAATAGATTTCGTAGGCACTACAGGGGACATCCCCTGCTGCCGCCCGAAAACGCTCTACCGTTTCTGCAATCAGCTTTTTGGAAAAACCAGCCTGCTTCATAACGCCGATCATGGCATTGGCAGGATGGTTCACCCAGATTTCACTAAGCCGCAGGACCTCCTGCAGAGCTTCCTTATAGTATTCAAAAATAGAAGCCATGTTCTGGTTGAAGTCTTCGGTACCCTTGCAGTTTTTGTGACGCACTTTCAAGTTTTCTCCCAATACAATATATTGGTTCTGAACGGACACCGTATAGAAGATATTGGCTCCTGAACTTCCCACATCGGAGGTGGTGATCCGGACCGAAGCATACAGCTCTCCGTTAAAAGTCTTCCCATAGCGTTCCAGCAGTTCCTTGTAGGCTTCGGTCAGTCGCCGGTCTCTTAGCTCCCAGGTCGCATTTACCAGATTATGGTCCGCACATCCGGATTTAAAAGACGCGTATTCAAAATCGCTGTAGATATAAGCCCCTGCAATTTCATAGACCTCTGGCATGGACAAGATAGAATAGTCTTTTTCGTCGCCAGACAGGACTGCCCGCACCTTGCCTTCACAAAAGCGGAGCAGGGATTTTCCCCTGGAGACCTTCAGACATTTGTTCAGGATATAGGCAAGTGTTTCTTTGTCTAATTCTGCAAGCGCCTTTCCGTCTATCCTGGCCCTGCCTTTTAAGCTTTTGATGGCAGATATGCCAAGAAAACAGCTGCGGTCTGGGGTTTTAATCAGCAGCCCGGAATTATTTATGGTATCCTCTTTTAAATATTCCAGATTGATATTCCCAATCGGGGTGCAGGTACTGTCCTTCGTAACCGCTTCCACTGTCAGATCCTTGCTTTGTGCCCGGAACCATTCGGCCCGTTTTTCCACATCATCCAGATACTTGTAAAAAGCGGATTCCTCTTCAAACGTTACATTAAAATCATCCTTATAGTACATAGCCCCTCCTTTTGCATTCAGGACAGGAGCTTTACTTCAATGGACTTAATTCTTCCATCCGCAATCTGGAATTCATATCCATCTTTTGCCATATCAAGCAGCATTCCCAGTTCTAACAAATTTACAGCATCCCAATTTACTTCCTGCATAAAATGTTCTCCTCTTCTTTCTTTTTCTGTTATCTGGCATTCCTTTTTTCCATTTTGACCAGTACGGTCTCTTTAATTTTTCTCATTCTGCTTCCTCCTTTTCTTCATTTTGCAACAAAAAAAGACACCAAAAGAATTCCTATCTTTTCGTATCTTCCAATGTTCTAACTTATTTGCTGAGTTTAGGGCGAACCGCCCAAAAGAGATTCATCCGGAATGTCCGGATCTAAAATGTAAGATCAGCCATAGATGACTGATAAAATATGATTTCATTTAAAGGTTACCACAACATCTTGTGGCTGTCAAACACATTTTTTATATATTTTGTGTTTCAAAATTTATTTTCTTTTATGCATCTTCCTCTGCTATAAGGGGAAGGATATTCATTGCAAGCGCCCTGCCATTTTCGTCCGTTCCAACTTCAAACTGTACAGGCTGCTTACCGGAAAGCATTTTAAAGCCTTCCATCTTGATCTGGGAGAAATGTGCGAAGTAATCCTCGCCATCCTCCCCGGTTACAAATCCGTAACCTTTTTTTGCGCTGAACCATTTCACGGTTCCACATTTTGTTTCCGCCATATTGCATAGCTCTCCTTTATACATATTTTCCATGCGTTTACATGGAAACAGGGCGGCATGGACTCGAACCATGCCTGGTGCTCCCTGCCCCGGATTACTCTTTTACTTCCTCCACTCCAAAAAAATTTCCAAAATCAAAAGCTGCATCCAACCTTCGAATTCCTGAGAATGCATGTGCATTCTGGTTAAAATAAAAGCGGTAGGCTTTTCCATACATGACAACTGTCTCTTTATTTAACAAAAGCTCTGTGGTAATCCCATCATCCCCTTGCACCAGAACCCTCTTAAAACCATCAAAAAGAAGTTCCGCATGGATCTCTGTCACAGTTCCTTCCACCACCTCATAGGATTTTGTAACTGCCAGGTAATAAATATACCCCGCATACCCAATTCCACAGACTGCCAAAAAAACTGTCCATCCCACAAATCCAGCTGATTTTTGCGCCAGACCAAGGGCACAGCCTCCATACAATAAGAGAAACGATAACAGTAAGGTATTCACAATTCTCTTTTTAAAAAAGCCCGGTATCCCGGTATAATGTTCTCTGTATTTTAGGTACTGCTCAGACAGCCATGTTTTCCATTTCTTCTTTTTCTTCAAGGAGACCTCCTTCTTGGATGCAGCTGATTACAAACTGTTTCTTCTTAAATAGGGAAACCAGGATCTGCATGAATTCCTGCAAGACCTGTTTCTGAACGATCTTTCGTTCTTCCACAGACAGGGGAACGGCACCCGCCTGTCTGGTTAACTCTGCCAGATGATAAGGAATATAGCCACCACCTGCAAGCTGCTGTAGAACCATTCGCTCTTCATAGGTAAACACGGGCCTTTTAAAAGCCCGCAATGCGATTTTCAGTCCTTTTCCAAGTGCCAGATCGTCTGCAAATGCGCCTAACCGCTCTGAAAACGAATCCGTGACAGGCGATATCACAGATTTACTAAGAAGGAGCCACAAGGCTTCCTCCTTACTCTCGCCATCACACTCCGCTACCAGACCACGTTTTTTCAGGCGCCTTAAGCAAAACAAAAAATCCTCTTCGTCCGCCCATTCGGTTGCATACTCTTCTCCAAATGTAAGGCATAATACCCGGTACATTTGGGAATAGATTCTATTTTCTGCACAGAGGCTCCAGGTAAGAGCCGCCCACAGCATGCCTTCCATCTCTGTGAGCACCTTCTCCTGACCGTCAATCTTTACCAGAAGCCTGCCCTCATCATCTTCCATTTTGCATCCAATGGCTGTGTACCATTTCATAATCCAGTTCCTCCTAGTGTAGCTTCATAACTTCCAGGAGTTTCGGAATCACATAACAGGCAATCATTCCTGCCACAATGCAGACTTCGATATTTGGTTTTCGAAGATTCCATACCTCCTGGTTCTTTGTCCCAATGATCCGGGTTTTCCCAGGAACATTCCAGCGGAGTTTCCTATAAAACTCCGTAAACCTCTGATGGTTAAATCCAAACGAGCGGACAAGGAAGATCGTCCGGTCCAGCTCTTCCTCGTCCAGAAGAAAAAAGCTCTCCCGGTTTTCGTTTTCGTCCAACACAATGTAAAATTCCGGGATTCCTCTGCGACTGCCTTCTACGATTCTATCAATCTCCTCATAAAAGATCCGGCAGCACTCATAATGCCCGTTTTTTTCCGGCTGGCAGACTGCCAGACTGAATTCATCCAGCTCCATGTAACAGACTTCCGCTTCCATGATTCTTTTACTGATTTTGTTTGACTGCCTTAGAAGAAGAAAAATCCCAAGGAAAAGTGCCGCACACAGATATATGAGATCCCAGCATCGGATCTGGAAAAACAGAAAATAAGCCGCGATTCCCTCTATAAGGGAGCCTGCTCCGATCAGTACAAAATACCGTTCCCTTAGATCCATCAGGTGGTAGACATCTTCCTCATCCGCCTGCATACGCAGGATATTTTTTCCGCCTCTCATGCAGCCATTGTTTTCTTCTCACAGGAAGAAGTTCGGTTTGTCTTTACATATTGTTCCATAAGTGCATTGCACTCCCGGATGGTTTCCTCACAACGATATTCTGAGAACATTCCTATATGCATGTCCTTTTCCCGCAGGCACAGGCGGTTCTGCAGCCAGATATAAGCACCATGTTTGGTCATGATGCCAGCCTGTACCACCTTATTTAACGCCCGGTGTGCTTCAATCCGTTTATGGCGAAGATCCCCATTTGCCAGAGTTCCCATAGGCCGCATACTCTTTTTATGGACTCCAATATAAGAATCACAGGATGGGTAACCACTGCAAACATACAAATAGTTATCAGGATTTAAATTACGCTCACCATAAACATACTCTGCTGGACGCAGCACCGCCAGCCCGCCACAGTAGGGACAATACAGTTTTTCATTCTGCTGTTTTTTCTTCATTTTTGCCATTTCATTCGTCTCCTTTCCTGTTTGTCCCGATTTTAAAAAAATCGCATTTTCTGTGTCAATAGGATTTTCGTTAGTTTTAATTTTTATTTATATCTTTTAATCAGCCTTGTGATAATCCCTTCTGCGACTTCGTAATTATCGTTAATTCTGGTCACTACAATTCCGATTTTATCTCCCTTTCCCGGAAGGGTTGACATGTTGCACGAATGTGCCACGGCATTCACCCCGATATCAAGCCTCATAAAATACGTGCCTTTATAAACTTCTGTGATCACACCTGTGTACTTGCCCTGACGGTGGCATTTCCGAAGATTATCTTTATTGAGATTGGCCGTCGGGGTTTTGGCATCCACTTCCACGCTAATCTGTTCTGGTTCCTGACCATCTACTTTATTAACCATAACCTGGACAAGGTCACCAACCTGGAATTTTTCACTGGCATCCAGCATCCACTCCCAGGCCATATCACGCGCCCGGACGGATACTTCCACACCAAACACCTCCAGGCGTACTGCTTTTGGTGCTACTGCGATCACCCTGGCTTCTGCGATTCTTCCGGGATACAGGAGCGGCTTCTCCCCTTCTTCTCCAATGTAGAAAGTCTGACGCTTTTTCAGCATGGCATCCTTTCGTGAGGCTACCACACTCCGGCTTTTAGTATCCAGATCCTTGATAATGAAATCAATGTCACAGCCAAGCATGTTGTTGGCAATACGAACCTGGCGGTTTAAGGTGTCTGCGTTCTCCCGGCCGTCTCCGCTTAAGTTAATCATCATTTCATTCATTGGAATAATGATACGAAAACCATTAT
>OHAU01003532.1_pt1 | contig 12344 bp, 9 predicted proteins | sample 1577181 | NCBI WGS metagenome assembly OHAU01 (sample SAMEA3541472, study PRJEB24748) | human gut metagenome | biome: human gut; feature: human-associated habitat; material: faeces | place: China | collected 2012
ATGCCGCGGGCCGGGCATGCCCGGCCCCTACAAGGCGGCAATTTTTGCAGCGGGCGGCTGTGGGGGATACGGACGGTCATGGGAAGGCCCGTCAAAGCCCCTCCGGTCGTGTGCGGCTGCCGCTCACCTTCATCATTCCGCCGGGGCTTCGGTTGCCTCCGGCACGGGGGTTTCCTCCGGCTGCGGAGCGTTCGCATCCAGATACGCCTGATTGTCCGCGATGGTCTGGTTCAGCTCGTCGATTTTTGCCTGCGCGGCATCGCGGGCGGCGAGCAGGTCGGCGTTCTCGCTGTCGGCGTCCAGGGCGGCCTGGGCGTCCTGCAATTCAGTCTGTGCCTCGGCCAGGCTGGCGTTGGCCTGGTCAATGGCAGCCTGCGCATCGATGAGCTTCTGCGCGTTCGACAGCGCAGCCTCGGCGGCGGCAGCGGCTTCATCAGTGACGCCGCTTGCCAGCAGGGCGGGCTTTTCGGGCAGGGTCTGCTCGCTGCCGTCGGCGGCGGTCAGGCGCAGAGCCTGGCCGTAGTAGCCGCCCCAGATCGCGATAAAGCTCTTACCCGGGGCCACGGTCAGCGGCGTGCCGTCGGCGGCGGTCAGGCTGAACGGCCCGGTGGCGTCCTCCTTGCTCCAGGAGATCTGCTCCCACGCGCCGCCGTGCAGGTAGAGGCCGGTGCCGCCGGTCATGTCGTACTGGCGGGTGTAGCCGTCATCCTTGATGCCGCTGGAGGCATACAGCACAAACACGTTGGTGAACGCCGCCTGCTGGCCGTTGTCGGCGTCGGTCATCGGGCTTCCGTCGGCGTTCAGCTTCTCGTACAGGCCGGTGCCGGTGTTGTAGTTCAGCTGCTCGCTGTCGGATTTCGAGAACGTCACGGTCAGGCTCATGCCGCTGCGGTTCTCGGGGGCAACCTCCTCCCGCGTGCCAAAACGGAACAGCGGGGTATTGCTGCCCACCAGCGCCGTGCCGTAGCTGGCCGCACCGCTGCGGATCAGCTCGCCGGTGGTGTACCAGCAGTTTTCCTCGAGGTAGCCTGCGTCCTGACGGCCCTGGTCAAAGGCAAACGCCGTCTTGCCGACGTGGTAGCCGTCCAGATCCTGATACGCCAGCGTGTTGAGCAGGTTTGCCGCGTAGACGTTCTTGTCAATCGAGACCGGCATCGCGTTCAGCGGCAGCGCGGCCTGCAAAAACAGGTCGCGGCCCGGGCCGACCGGCCCCACCTTGCTGATGCGGTCCACGTCGGCAAACAGCGCCATCAGACCCGCGGTGTTGCCCTCGGTCACGCCCTCGATCAGCACATCGGCGGACGCAATGCCCCACTGGGGCTTTGCGCCGTCCAGCGTGCGCAGCATCACGGCCACGGGGCGCTTACCGGTGTAGTCGGCGTCGTCCAACCCGGTCAGCGGGTTGCCTACCGGGGCCGGAACGGGGGTCGGCTCTGCCGTAGCTGCGGGGGAAGGCGTGGCCGCCTGCTCCGGCGTGGCCGCTGCCTGCTGTCTGCTGCAGCCCCCCAGAAGCAGTGTCGCCAGCAGCGCCGCAGCACTGCCCAATGCCTGCCATTTTTTCATAGTGTACCTCTCTCATAAAAACAACGCGGCCCGCCGGGCGAGCCGCGTTGTTGATGGATGCTTAACCTTGGCTGCCCTCAGCGTTCTCCGTGTTTTCCTGCTGATCGGGAGCCTGCTCTGATGCGGGAGCCGACTCCTCGGCGGGAGCCGACTCCTCGGCGGGGGCCTGCTCCTCGGCGGGGGCCTGCTCCTCGGCAGGGGCCTGTTCCTCTGCGGGGGCCTTGGTGACGGTCTCAGCCTCGCCGCTGCCGGTGGCGGCTGCGGTCAGGTCGTCGGTGGAGGAGCCGAGGGTCTCACCGGCCTTGGCATCGTCCTCGACATAGCTCTTCTCGTAGGTCTGGGTCGTGGCGGTGGACAGGTTGACGCCGTCCAGCGTGCTGTGGACAAAGTTCCCGGCAAAGTCTACGTCGGTCACGGCCACATAGCTCTTGCCGGTGTTGACCTCCAGCGGGGTGTCGCTGCAGGTGCCGTCCTCGTTCAGGTAGTACAGGCGCAGGGCCTCCAGCGGGGTGCCCTTCTGCCAGTAGATCTTCTCGCACTTGCCGCCGTAGCAGTAGTAGCCGATGCCGCCCCATGCGTACTCAACATACTGCAGGTCCGTTTTCTCATGGCCGGGGTAGGTGTGGATGTCGGTGTAGAGCACGATGACGTTGGGGAAGGTCAGCACCTTGTTGTCGGCGGCCTCATCCACGGTGTCGCGCCACTGGCCGTCAGAGTAGTTCTGCTGCATCTTGTACTCGTTGGTGGACTCGTCGTAGATGAAGCGGGTCTTGTAGGACTGGCTGTGCTCGATCTCGATATACTGGCCGTCAGAGACGACGGGGCCGTACTTATCGCTGTAGGCGCTATCCAGGCTGTTGGACAGGTCGCGGGTCGTGCCCAGGCGGTAATCCACAAAGTTAAAGAAGGTGGAGTTGTAGGTGCGGTTCATGTCCACGTTCTGGTTGCTGATATAGTTTGCGATGTTGTCGGCGTTGGTGTACATCGTGTGCTCCAGCGCCAGAGAACCGGCGTTGTAGCTCTTGCCGGCCCAGTTGACGCGGCCATAATCGCGGTAGCCGTTGGCACCGTCGTTGTTGTTCAGCTTGCCGTAGTCGTAGTCGATGGCGTACTGCTGCATGACGACGGACTGGCCCTCATGGATATAGAGCGCCTGCCAGGGCAGGATCAGGCGGAAGAACTGGTCGCGGCCCGAGCGGACGGGGCCGACCTCGCCGACGGTCTTATAATCGGTAAAGACAGGCATGAAACGGGTGATGCCGCCCTCGACCTTGATCTCAAACAGGATGTCGGCCTTGGACAGACCGCGCTGGGGGCGTGCCGCCACGATGTTGTTGACCATCACGGCGGTGATGCGCTGGCCCTCGGGGTAGTCAGCACCCTTCGGCTCACCGGTCAGGACGTTGGCCTCATAGGGGGGCAGTTCGGTGGGAGCGGGGGTCGCCTCCACAGTCGCGGGTGTGCTTTCCGCGGTGGGGGTCGAGATGGTATCGCCGCTCTTTTTGCAGGCCGCCAGCAGCACTGTCAGGGAGAGCAGCGCTGCGATCACAAGCAGAACACGTTTCATTCCATTGCTCCTTTTCAGGTTTTCCTGTTGTAGTAAATATACTAACATTGTAGTCGTTTCAAGGGCGTTTGTAAAGGTGGGGGCGGAGATTTTACAAATACAAATTTTTGCCTCCCCCACGGGGGAAAGTTTCCTTATTTTCGCGTCTGAAGCCAGTACTCCCCCATACTGCTGCCGGGCTTGCCGGTGCATTCGTCGTGCAGGTAGTCGGCAAGGCCCGCGGCGGCGGGGTCCCAGGCAAGAGCCTGGGCTTCGGTTTCAAACTCGACCTCGGCGTACCAGAAGGCCGTGGGCAGGTCGGGGTCCACGCAGTTGACCTCGAGCGTCAGCCCGCCGGGCAGCCGATAGCCGCGGCGCTCCTTGCGGATAAGGGGCTTACCTATTAAATGCTCGAGCTTTGCGAACAGCTCGGCGTCGATTTCAGTCTCGATCTCCTCGCGGCTCAGGGTGCCCGCCCCTTTAAAGCAGAGCACCAGCGCCGTGCGCCCGCCCTGCAGGGCCTCGCGCCGGATGCGCACCGTGGGACGCACGCTGACGTAGCCCTGATCCATCTGATAGTCCGAGGTCTGGGTCAGCCCCTCCGGCCAGCCCGTGACCATCCATTTGCGTTCGATTTCCATAAGTTTATTATACCTCCCATCCTCCTTGCCTCCCTCTGCGAGGGAGGTGGCCCCGCAGGGCCGGAGGGAGAGAACCTTGCCACAGCCCGAAATATTTCGGATGACCGCAAGGCTCTCTCCCCCACCCGCTGCGGCGGGAGCCCCCTCCCAGAGGGGGCCAAGGGGGGTTCATTTCCTGTCCCCAGTATACCACATTCCGTCTCCCGCGCACAGTTCACAGTATTGCCGTATTTCAACCAAAAAATCGTTTCTTCTTTCGTCAGATTGCCAGTTGCATTTTGTCCGCTTACCCCGTATAATAGAGGCATAACAGCAAGGGCGCTGCGAATGTGTTTTCGCAGCGTCCTTTTTCTGTAAATAGAGGAAATAAAGGAGTAAGAAGTATGGCAGCAACCGTTATGGAACTTTACGGCAGCAAAGTCTTCAACGAGCATGAGATGCGCGAGCGTCTGCCCAGCTCGACCTACAAGAGCCTCAAGGCGACGATTGAGAAGGGCCAGCCGCTGGACCTTGAGGTCGCCAACGTCGTGGCCAGCGTCATGAAGCGCTGGGCCATTGAGCAGGGCGCCACCCACTACACCCACTGGTTCCAGCCTCTGACCGGCATCACCAGTGAGAAGCATGACGGCTTTGTCAGCCCCCAGCCGGACGGCACCGCCATCATGGAGTTTTCCGGCAAGGAGCTCATCAAGGGTGAGCCGGACGCCTCCTCCTTCCCCTCCGGCGGCCTGCGCGCCACCGCCGAGGCCCGCGGCTACACCGCCTGGGACCCCACCAGCTACGCTTTCGTGAAGGACGATACGCTGTGCATCCCCACTGCGTTCTGCTCCTACACCGGCGAGGCACTGGACAAAAAGACCCCGCTGCTGCGCTCGATGCAGGCCATCTCCGACCAGGCCTGCAAGGTGCTGAAGCTGTTCGGCAAGGACGTGGACCGCGTCGCGACCACCGTCGGCCCCGAGCAGGAGTACTTCCTAATTAAGAAGGAGGACTACCAGAAGCGCCTGGACCTGGTGCTGTGCGGCCGCACGCTGTTCGGCTCTGCCCCGTCCAAGGGCCAGGAGCTGGAGGAACACTACTTCGGCACGATCCGCCCCATCGTCTCCGGCTTTATGAAGGAGCTGGACGAGGAGCTGTGGAAGCTGGGCATTCCCGCCAAGACCAAGCACAACGAGGTCGCCCCCTGCCAGCATGAACTGGCCCCCATCTACGACACCACCAACGTCGCCATCGACCACAACCTGCTGACGATGGAGATGATGAGGAAGATCGCCGACAAGCACGGTCTGGTCTGCCTGCAGCATGAGAAGCCGTTCGAGGGCGTCAACGGCAGCGGCAAGCACAACAACTGGTCCATCAGCACCAAGCACGAGAACCTGCTGGATCCCGGCGACACCCCGATGGAGAACCTGCAGTTCATGGTGTTCCTGTCCGCGGTCATCGAGGCCGTTGACGATTACGCCGACCTGCTGCGCACCTCCGTCGCCACCCCGGGCAACGATCACCGTCTGGGCGCCAACGAGGCACCCCCGGCCATCATTTCCATCTTCGTCGGTGAGGAGCTGGAGGCCGTTATCGATGCCATCTGCACCGATTCCCCCTATGCCGGCCCCGTCAAGATGAAGATGGACCTGGGCGTTGATGTCCTGCCCAAGTTCAGCAAGGACACCACGGACCGCAACCGTACCTCTCCGTTCGCCTTCACCGGCAACAAGTTTGAGTTCCGTATGCCCGGCTCCGCCGAGAACCTGTCCGACGCGAACACGATCCTGAACACCGCCGTCGCCAAGAGCCTGAAGGAGTTCGTGGCCGAGACCGCCGGTGCCGCCGACTTTGAGTGCGCGGCTGCCGCCTGGGTCAAAAAGACGCTGAACGAGCACCGCCGCGTGATCTTCAACGGCAACGGCTACAGCGAGGCATGGGAGGTCGAGGCCGAGCGCCGCGGCCTGCCGAACCGCAAGTGCACCCCCGACGCGATGATCGCGCTGAAGGACGAGAAGAACATTGCCCTGATGGAGGAGTTCGGCGTCCTGACCAAGACCGAGATGCTGAGCCGCTACGAGGTCGAGATGGAGCACTACTCCAAGATTCTCAACATCGAGGCCCGCACGATGCTCAAGATCGCCAACAAGCAGCTGATCCCCGCCGCCACCGCCTACATGGGCGAAGTCGCCGGCGCAGCCGCCGCCAAGACCGCCGCTGTGGAGGGCATCTCCACCAAGGCCGAGACGAAGGTCCTGACCGCCCTGAGCAAGTACACCGACGAGATGTCCGACGCCACCGACGCCCTGCAGGCCGCTACCGACAAGGTCAGCGCCATGGACGACGAGGCCGCCAAGGCACACGCCTTCCACGACGAGGTCATCCCCGCGATGGATGCCCTGCGTGCCGCCGCCGACGAGGCCGAGAGCATCGTCGATGAGGATTACTGGCCCCTGCCCTGCTACAGCCGCATGCTGTTCTATACCGAGTGATTTTCTCCCGCGCTTTTTGTAGGGGCGGCTCCCGTATCCGCCCGCAAGGGGCTGCCGGTTGACGGGCGCATATAGGATGCGCCCCTACGGGATGGGTTGTTTCCCCGCAAGCAACAGCCCGCCCACACCACGCCATTTTCCTTACTGGCCGCGCCCCCGCCCCGCACAGTGAAGACGCAGCCGGGTGTAAGGTTACACCCTTTTACAATCGCCATTCTCCTTTTCCTATTTCTTACACCAGCTCGAAAGGCCCGCCCGCACAGGTGGGCCTTTCGAGTATCTGCGGCTTCCCCCTTGGGGCTGCGCCCGCAGGCGCGTGTCGAAGCGCAACCGCCGGAGGCGGCTCTTAGCGCGGAGACTGAAGCTGCCGCCCGCAGGCGGCTGATGAGGGGCAGCCTCGCCATACGACCCGTTCACGGTCTGCCGCGGCACACCCGCCCCTCATCCGTCGCTTCGCGCCACCTTCCCCCGCAGGGGAAGGCTTTTACAGGAGGTTCCTATGAAACGCACCGCACAGGACATTCTCAATTTTGTTGAGGACAACGATGTTAAGTTCGCAAAATTGACATTCTGCGATATTTTCGGCAACCAGAAAAACGTTTCGCTTTTTGCCAGTGAGCTGCCCCGCGCCTTTGCCGAGGGTGTCAGCTTCGACGGGTCGTCCATCGCCGGGTTCATGAACGTCGAGGAGAGCGACCTTGTGCTCTGGCCGGACCCGGACACCGCCACCGTGCTGCCGTGGCGCCCCACCGAGGGCCGCGTCATCCGCATGTACTGCGACATCACCCTGCCCAACGGCAAGCCGTTTGAGGGCAACTGCCGCGGCTACCTGCAATCCGTCATCAAGCGTGCCCGCGCCATGGGCCTTGTCTGCAACGTCGGCTGCGAGTGTGAGTTCTACCTGTTCGAGACCGACGAGCACGGCAGCCCGACCCGCATTCCGCTGGACATAGGCGGCTATTTTGACATCCCGCCGCTGGACAAGGGCGAGAACATCCGCCGGGAGATCTGCTTTGCCATTGAGGAAATGGGCCTGCACCCCGAGCACAGCCACCACGAGAGCGGCCACGGCCAGAACGAGGTCTGCTTCCGCTACACGACGGCGCTGAAATCCGCCGACAATCTGAACACCTTCAAGAGCACCGTCAAGGCCATTGCGGCCCGCAACGGTCTGTTTGCCAGCTTCATGCCCAAGCCTTTGGCCAACCAGCCGGGCAGCGGTCTGCATGTCAATGTCTCGCTGCTGCGGGACGGCAAGAACCTGTTTGACGGTGCCTTTACGCCCGACAGCGAGGCCGGACATTTTGTGGCGGGCATCCTGGCCCACGCGCGGGAGCTGACGGCGTTCTGCAACCCTGTGCCCAACTCCTACGCGCGCCTGGGCGCAAACGAGGCCCCGCTGTACGTGAGCTGGAGCCGCCAGAACCGCAGCCAGCTCGTGCGTCTGCCCAGCGCCCACGGCGAGTTCTGCCGCGTTGAGCTGCGCGGGCCCGACCCCGCGGGCAACCCGTATCTGGTCATCGGCCTGATCCTGGCCGCCGGTCTCGACGGCATCGAGCACAGCCTGCCCCTGCCCGAGGCCGTGAACCGCAACCTGTTCCATCCCAGCGCTGCGGCGGGTCTGGACAGCCTGCCCCGCACTCTGCGCGAGGCCATCACCGTGGCCGGGCAGAGCGAGTTTATCAGCCGCGAGCTGCCCGTTGCCCTGATGAACAAGTACTTTGAGTACCAGACCCAGCTCTGCCACGACGCCGAGGGTGCCCCCGACACCGAGAGCTGGGAAAGAGCGCACAGCTTCCTGATCATTTGATTTTACGGGAGTACGCAGGGCGGCCTGCCCGAAAGCTTCATCGTAAATTATCAGGAAGGGAGGGCAGCCTATGGCAAAAGCCCTGATCGTTTCGGCGGGGAATAACGCCAATGAATATCTGGCGCGGCATATCGGAGAGCTGGGCTATACCCGCCCCACGATTGTCGCCAGCGGCGGCGAAGCGCGCCGCCGCATGGATACCAACGACTTTGAGGTCGTCATCATCAACACGCCCCTGCCCGATGAGTTCGGCCACGAGCTGGGCACCGACGCCGTGGAAAAGACCGACGCAGGCGTCATCCTTCTGGCCAAGACCGGCACCGCGGAGCAGATCGCGGATAAACTGCAGGATTTCGGCGTGCTTGTGCTGGCCAAGCCGTTCACCGGCGCACAGTTCCGGCAGGCCGTGCAGATCGCGGCCAGCAGCTACAAGCGCCTGGCCGTGCTGCGGACCGAGAACGCAAAGCTGCTGGACAAAATCGCCCAGCTGCGGCTGGTGGACCGCGCAAAGTGCTATTTGATTGAGAAAAAAGGCTACACCGAGACCGACGCCCACCGCCTGATCGAAAAGCGCGCCATGGACACCCGCATGAGCCGCGGCGAGGTCGCGCAGGAGATTTTGGAGGATGAGGAGGAATAAGCAAGGTCGCCTTCCCCCGCGGGGGAAGGTGGCCGAGGCCCCGCCCGAGGCCGGATGAGGGGCGAGTGTGCCGGATATTACCCGTTAACGGGGTGCAATGGCAAGCTCTGCCCTCATCAGCCGCCTGCGGGCGGCAGCTTTCCCCAAGTGGGAAGCCTTAGAGACGCAAAAAAGAGGACGCTTTCGCGCCCTCTTTTTTATTTACAGATACCCATACCTCTTTCTCCCCCTCACAACAAATCCTCCGGTGCATACCAGCGCCATGGCCTCGGCGGCGACCACCGCAAGCCAGATGCCGTCCACGCCGATGATAAGCGGCAGGGTCAGGATGGACACGACCTGGAACAGCAGCGTGCGCAGGAAGGAGATGGCCGCCGACACTGTGCCGTTGTTCAGCGCCGTGAAGAACGCCGAGCCGAAGATGTTGAAGCCTGACAGGATAAAACTGATGCAGTACAACTTCATGCCGTGGGTCGTCAGCGCCAGCAGCCCCGCATCGTAGCCGACGAAGATTTTGGCCAGCGGCTCGGCCAGCAGCTCACTGGAAGCCAGCATCGCAACACCGGCCACCGCAATGATGCCCGCACTTTTGCGCAGCAGGTTTTTCAGTTCGTCCTTATTGTCCGCGCCAAAGTGGTAGCTGACAATGGGCGCTGTGCCCTGAGAATAGCCGATGAACACCGCCGCGAACACAAAGCCCACATACATAAGCACGCCGTAGGCCGCAACGCCGTCCGCGCCGAACAGCTTGAGCAGCTGCATATTGTACAGCGCACTGACCAGCGACATCGAGATATTCGTCATCAGCTCGCTGATGCCGTTGGTGCAGGCTTTGAACAGCTCCCGCAGGCTGAACAGCGGCTTTGTGAAATACAGGCGGCAGCCGGGACGGCGCTTCGCAAAGTAGAAAATGGGCGCCACACCGCCGACCATCTGGCTGATGACCGTCGCCGACGCCGCACCGGCCAGCCCAAAGCCCGCCACGCCGACGAGCACGAAGTCCAGCACCATGTTGGTCGCGCCCGCCGCCACCGTGAAGAACAGGCCCAGCTTGGGCTTTTCCGCGGCAATAAAGAAGCTCTGGAACAGGTATTGCAGCATGAACGCCGTTTGGAATGTCAGCAAAATGCGGCCATACAGCAGACAGCTGGGCAGCAGCTCGGGCGTTGCGCCCAGCAGCAGCGCCACGGGCCGCAGCAGTGCCAGGCCGATGACGCTGAAAATCGCGCCGATGCCCACAGTCGCAACGGCCAGCATACTGAACAGCCGGTTTGCGCGCTTCTCATCGCCCATGCCCAGCGTCATGGCGACCAGCGCACTGCCGCCCGTGCCGATCATAAAGCCGAGGCAGCCCAGCATCTGGAGATAGGGGTAAATGAGGTTCAGCGCCGTGAACGCCGTTTTGCCCGCGCAGTTCGAGACAAAGAAGCCGTCCACAATCGTGTAGATCGACGTGAAGATCATCATGATAATGGGCGACGCCGTGAATTTCAGCAGCCGCCCCGTGGTAAAGTGGTCGGACAGCTGGATCTGGTTTGATTTTGACATAAATGCTCCTGTTTTTGCGGCAGGCACGCATGTAGGGGCCGGACATGTCCGGCCCTGCACCTTGCCTTTACCTCTCTGTTTCCGTTATGCTGCGGGCCGGGCATGCCCGGCCCCTACCGCGCAATTTTTTCAAACTCCCGCTGCAGGCATTCCAGATGCCGCTGCGCCAGACGGTGCATTTCCTCGGCACTTGCAAGGCCAAAGGCGCGGATGGCCTTTTCCTCGGCGGCGATGACCGGCACGACGGTGCGCTCTGCCAGCGCACGGCCCTCGGCGGTCAGGGTCACGATCTTTCCGCTGTGGGCTCCTTTTCCCGGGCAAAGCGCCAGCAGGCCCTTTTTGACCATGGCCGCCACGGCGGAGTTCAGCGTCTGCTTGGGGATGCCCCAGTCCGCCGCAATGCGGTTCTGGGTCAGCGGCTCGCACGACGTCACCAGCGCATACAGCGTCCAGAACGCTGCGTCCGACAGGCCGCACCGCTGCGCCGCCGCGTGGTACAGGGCGTTGCACTCATTGAACTGGCGGTTCGTTTTGTCCAGCAGGGCGCGGGCCTGGGATTCCTTTTCTTCCATTCTCTTTCCTCTTTAAAATCCGATTTCGGATTCTATTATAGTCCGAAATCGGATTTATGTCAAGTGTCGAATTTTGATGCTGCTTTTTGTGCAGCTTTCACATTGTCTGCACCCGCCGCGGATATTATAATGAAAGAAAAGCAAAGGAGGGTTTCCCCATGTACCAAGCCGCACAAAACCGCTATCAGGTCATCCCCTACCGCCGCTGCGGGGCCAGCGGCCTTATGCTGCCCGCGGTCTCGCTGGGGCTGTGGCATAATTTCGGTGACACCGCCCCGTATGAGAATATGCGCGCGCTCTGCCGCACGGCGTTTGACCACGGCATCACCCACTTTGACCTTGCCAACAACTACGGCCCCGAGCCGGGCGCTGCCGAGCGGAATTTTGGTAAAATTCTGCGGGACGACCTCGGCGTCTACCGCGACGAGCTGATCATCTCCACCAAGGCCGGTTACCTGATGTGGGACGGCCCCTACGGCGACTGGGGCAGCCGCAAGTATCTGCTGGCCAGCCTGGACCGGAGCCTGCAGCGCATGGGGCTGGACTATGTGGATATTTTCTACCACCACCGCATGGACCCCAACACCCCGCTGGAGGAGACGATGGGCGCACTGGCGCAGGCCGTGCGCAGCGGCAAGGCGCTGTACGCCGGTCTGTCCAACTACGACGGCCCGACGCTGGAAAAGGCCGCGGCCATTCTGGACGAGCTGCATGTACCGTTCGTCATCAACCAGAACCGGTATTCGATCTTTGACCGCACGATTGAGCACAACGGGTTAAAGGATACCGCCGCGAAGCTGCACAAGGGCATCATCACCTTCAGCCCGCTGGCGCAGGGGCTTTTGACGGACCGCTATCTGCACGGCATCCCCGCCGACAGCCGCGTCCACACCGACGGGCGGTTCTTGAAGGAGAAGGACATCACGCCGGAGCGCCTTGCGCAGATCAGCGCCCTGAATGACCTTGCCCGGCAGCGCGGTCAGACCCTGGCCGAGATGGCCCTTGCCTGGCTGCTGCACCACAACGAGGTCACAACGGTTCTGATCGGTGCCTCCAAAACGCAGCAGATTCTGGACAACATCAAGGCCGTGGAGCACACGACGTTCACGCCCGACGAGTTGGCCGTGATCGACAGGATCAGCAAGTAAACTCTATTTACGCGCAATAAACCGCCGCCCGCCGGGGAAGTTTTCCACGACGGGCGGCGGTTGTTGTTGAAAGATGAGTTTGCGGGATGTACGCCCGCGGTTCGCCACTGTAGGGGGCGGCAGTGATTTCCCGTAGGGGCGGATTCTATATCCGCCCGGGGTGGTTCCCGCAGACGGGCGCTTTCGTCAGGCCGCGGGCCGGGCATGTCCGGCCCCTACAGGGTTGCAATAGTCCCGGGAGGGATGACCTCTTTGCGGGCTATGCGTAGGGCGGCCTGCCCACAGGCCGCCGCGGACGTCTGCCATAACGGTAAAGTTCGCGGTTCGCCACTGTAGGGGGCGGCAGCGATTTCCCGTAGGGGCGGATTCTATATCCGCCCGGGGTGGTTCCCGCAGACGGGC
>OHAU01003538.1_pt1 | contig 12319 bp, 10 predicted proteins | sample 1577181 | NCBI WGS metagenome assembly OHAU01 (sample SAMEA3541472, study PRJEB24748) | human gut metagenome | biome: human gut; feature: human-associated habitat; material: faeces | place: China | collected 2012
TATTGTGATTTGATGGAACTGGACAAGTCCCATCTTGTGCGTGATGACGAGGGTAGCCTTTGGCTGAAGTTCAACCGTCAGAAGACAAGTGTGCCTTGCCGTGTCAAACTGCTGCCCGAAGCCATACGGCTGATGGAGAAGCTCCACAGCGATGAAAGGGAAACATTGCTCCCTTTCATGGGATATGCCACTTACCAATCTTATTTGAAAGCCCTGCGGCTTCGTACAGGCATCTCGTTTCCTTTTACCACACATACGGCAAGGCACACATTTGCCACGCTCATCACGCTTGAACAGGGTGTACCCATTGAGACCGTGAGTAAGATGCTGGGGCATTCCAACGTGAGCATGACCGAGCGTTATGCAAAGGTAACTCCACAGAAACTCTTTGAAGAATTTGATCGTTTCCTTTCTTTCACTGAAGATATGCAGTTAACAATCTAATTCCTATTTTTTCTATCTTATCATTATTCATTATTCAAAACCACCAAGACAATGAGAAGTACATTCAAGATACTGTTTTATATCAACAGACAGAAGACAATGGCAGACGGCAATACCGCCATTCTCTGCCGTATCACCATAGACGGAAAGAACGCTGCCATTACCACAGGTGAAGAGTGCTATCCCGCCGAGTGGAACACCAAGCAGGGGTTGACAACCAACAAGAAAACAAACCAAAGAATCAATGAGTTCAGGGATTTGGTGGAAAAGACCTATCGGGACATTCTTGTAAAGGATGGAGTGGTAAGTGTGGAACTTATCAAGAACCGCTTACAAGGCATTGCCACTAATCCGACAACGCTCCTTGCCATGAGTAAGGCAGAATTGCAATCCGTCAAGGAGAGCGTAGGCAGTTCAAGGGCAGAGGGAACTTATCTGAATCTGTTCTATTCTGACAGAAATCTCCGTGAATTTGTCGAAAACAAAGGAATGCAGGACATACCCATCGGAGCCATTACAGAGAACTTGTTCGAGGAATACCGCTTCTTTCTCAAAAAGCGTGGACTGAAAGCATCCACCATCAACAGCAACCTCTGCTGGTTGAGCCGACTGATGTTCCGTGCGGTCAGCAAGAGGATTATCCGCTGCAATCCGTTTGAGAATGCCAAGTATGAAAAGGAGGAAAAGAAGATACGTTTTCTGCAAAAGAGCGATGTGATGAAACTTATGGCAATGAAGATGAACGACAAGGAAACAGAGTTGGCAAGACAGATGTTCATCTTTTCCTGCTTTACAGGCTTGGCTATCTCAGACATGGAGAATTTAGAAAACAAGCATATCCAAACGACAGCTGACGGACAGAAGTATATCCGCAAGGAGCGCCAGAAGACCAAGGTTGAGTTCATCGTGCCATTACATCCCATAGCGGAAGCCATCATCAGTCATTGTCGGAAAGAGCAGGAAAGAAGCGAGGAACAGCAGACGGTGAAAAAAAAAGATGCCCACCTTGTCTTTCACCGTAATTGCAGCCGTAGTGTCATGGATACCAGACTGAGCATCGTGGGAAAGGCATGCGGTATCCGCCAAAGACTTTCCTTCCATCTTGCAAGACATACATTCGGCACGATGAGCCTGAGCGCAGGTATTCCCATTGAGAGCATAGCCAAGATGATGGGACATACCTCCATATCAAGCACTCAAGTCTATGCGCAGGTAACGGATAACAAGATTTCGGAGGATATGGACATGCTCATCGCCAAGCAATCGGTAAAGGAAATGGCAGAGAGAGGAAAATGAACTTTAATTCGTGATTCTTTGATAATCATCGGTTTGTAATGTGTTAAAATCACGTTGCGACCCAATTGCGACCGAGGTTTGTAACTCTCTATATATCAACTTGTTGCAAGCATTATGAAATTAAACCTATTTTTGTGACTGTTTTTCAGCCTGATGTGGGTCGCAATTCCAATGTCGGTCATTCCTGCTTAAAAGAATTTTTATCTCAGATAATCAAGAACTTACGATGTTTGCAACTGATTTTCTAGAATTATTTTTCCAATATGTCGTGTGTGTCACTTGTCGTCTGGCAGTGTTGCCACCCCTTCGGCTGTGTTGTGACGTTAGTGTGCCTCCTCCACCTGAGCAGAATTACATCTCCCACCGGAGAATCGTATGAAGACACATTTTGAATTTGGGTTCAAATTTACTACTTTTCGAACTAATATCCAAACTTACTGCTGACAAAGTGCTTAACTTTAACACTTGGTCGCAGAAAGTAGTGCAAGAGGGTGTGTCAAAATGTACACATCCTCTTTTTTATGCACAAAGCCCCGACTTTCTCAAGGCAGGGCTTTGCTATTTCCTAAAGTTTTTGTACCTTTAGGCATAAAAAATCTCATTATGACAAAGGTACACTTTCGTTCTTACATACACAAGAAATGATTCTTTTTCCTCAAAGAATCGATAAGGATATCGTAGAAGATGACCCTGTTCGTCTTTTAGACGTCTTGGTTGATAACCTTATGCTGGATAAAGTCTATAGGCTTTATAAGCCCAGTGGTCGTAAACCGTATCATCCACAAATGATGCTCAAGGTGATTCTTTATGCCTATATGAATAATATCTATTCCTGCCGTCGTATAGAGTCGCTTCTCAAGCGTGACATTCATTTCATCTATCTAGCAGGATATGAGCAGCCTGACTTTATTACCATCAATCGTTTTCGTAATCGTGTGAAAAAGGAAATCAACAATATCTTCACACAAGTCGTATTATTACTTGCAGCCAAAGGTCTGATAAGCCTTGACGTTGAATATATTGACGGTACAAAGATAGAATTGAAAGCCAACAAGTATACCTTCGTTTGGAAAAGAACTGCGCCAAGTTGCAGGAACAAATACGCACACTCTTGCTTCAGGTTGACGATGTCATTGCGCAGGATAATGCCGCTAAGAAAGAAGGTATTGAGTTCACTGCAGTTCTGTTTGATGAGATATCCGATGAATTGAACAAGTCTTTGGAATCAGTCCCTGAGCCTAAGACAAAAGAAGAACAGCAGGCTGTTAGAACCAAGAAAAAACAGCTTAAGGAGCTTGAGAAGAAACGTAATAAACTTCAAGAGTATGACCGACACCTTGAGATAATGGGAGAAAGAAACTCTTATAGCAAGACCGACCCTGATGCCACGTTTATGCACATGAAGGAGGATGCTATGCGCAACGGACAGACTAAGCCAGGATATAATCTACAGATAGCAACTGAGAACCAGTTTATCACCGACTTTGCACTCTATGCTAACTGTACAGATACGCTCACACTTCCCTCTTTCTTGGAGTCCTTCAGCTCATGCTACCATCGCTATGCAAAGACAGTCGTAGCCGATTCGGGGTATGGCTCCGAGGAGAATTATCTGTTCATGGGCGTACATAATATGGAAGCCTATGTGAAATATAACTACTTTCATAAAGAACAGCGTATGTTATCAGGCAGAACGCTGTGAAGGCTGTCCGCTGAGAGGTTCATGCTTCAAGGCAAGAGGAAACAGAATCATAGAAGTAAACCACCAACTACAGCAATATAAACAAAAAGCACGGGAACTACTGACCTCTAAAGAAGGCATCAAGCATCGAGGACGAAGGTGCATAGAACCTGAAGCTGTTTTTGGACAAACAAAATATAATAAAGCCTACAAGAGATTTAGACATTTTGGAAAAGACAAGGTCAATATGGATTTTGCCTTCTTTGCCATTGCCTTTAACATAGGAAAAATGTGCAGCAAAACTAATCTCAAGGAACTAAAAGCCATTATGGAGGTACTTTTAGTCACCGTCAGGTGCTCTATACAAGTTTATATAGGCTATTTAAGGCCCAACAAATCATTTTATATGAAATTAGCAGCATAGCTGCACTAAATAATGAATTATGTGGTAGACAAGGTAAATGGGGAGTAAAAAGAGGATGTGTCCATTTTGACACACCCTCTTGCACTACTGGTCCACCTGCGTCGAGTGTTAAAGTTATGTTCTGTGGCTTCATTTCATGAGAGACCTGATGTCCTCTATCATCCGTCCAAGTTCTGAGTAGGTGTAGTCTCTGCTGCCGTTGTCTCTTTCCACAAGAGATTGGTTGCCGTGAGCTATGGCCTCACTGAGTTTTCCTCCGTTCTTCTCAAAGTAGCCATGGAGGCCTTTGTTCTTTCGAAAGAAGGCTTCTGTCTTCTCGTATGGGCAGATACTGTTCAAGTCTTTGAGGAGTGACCGCTGGTCGACATAGGCACGTGAGGTGTACTTGAAATAGTAGATGAAGAACAGCTCTGTACAGCGGTGCGTCTCGTAGAATCTCACCTCGCAGTGGATACCCTTCTTGGGCTTGTTGACAGGCTTTGCGTATTTTCTCTTCAACTTTTCATACTGCTGACGCTCCTATATCTCATCCTTATTGTCCATATCGATGACGCAGAAGATGTGCGAGTAGTTCAACGTGATGCCTTCCTCTATCTTCAACTCAAGTTCCTTCATGCTCGTGTGCTTCGGATAATCAGGCTTGATGTTGATACTGCGCAGTTCGTCACGCAGCGAGTGGAAATAGTAGAACTCTGTAGGTCCTTCTCCCAGGATGAGTATGGAGTTATGTTGCTTTGCCATATGCTAATCCTCCAAATCAATGAACATACTTCCCAGTTCTGGTTTGGCTCCCAGTCTTCCCGACTTATAGGAGTTGTACAGAGAGAGATTCTTGTGAAGACCGAAAGAGTCGCCACGGCTATACTCCGACGAAGCAGTATTGTGATTCTTCTCGACAAACCATACTGCACCTCTGTTCTCATTGATGAGATCCTGAGAGAGCAGGGCAGTCTCCTGGCTGGTGATTATCAACTGCGAGTTCTCGGAGTTGAAGAGGAAAACACTCAGATAATAGAACAGCAGGTCATAGTGCAAGTCCTCGCCGAGCTCGTCAAGATAATACACGTGGTTGCTGCTGATGAGGTCGTAGAGCGTATTCAGAATACGGATGTACTTCTGTGTGCCGCGTGACTGCATCTTCAGAGGCACATCGAATGTAGTGCTATCTGTCTTGTGTTCAAACACGATGGATTCCACTGTCGGCTTCAGTAACTCCTCTTTTATATTGTCTGGAATCGACTCATTCTTGATATGCTCACGATATGCGGCAGGGACAATTCTGTCTTCCACCACTGGGCGGAAGCCAACAATGTTGAGGTCAGCCTTCTCGAGCATCTGTTCGAAGAATCTCCGCTTGGTCTTGTCGGAGTATGCCTCCTTCATTATCTCAACGATTCCCTTTGCTCCATCTGCAGTGCCATCCACATCATGGAATCTTGTCATGAGATAGCTGTGTAGAGCAGTAAAAGGTTTGATATCCTCTTTAAAGGTATTCTTGATGCAGACTGACAGCACACTATGATTGTTCAGCGTGTTCTCACGTATGCTATCCTGAGTTTTCACCTGCAGACGCAAACTGGCACCAAACTTCACTTCAGCCTGCACACCGTCGCCAACGAACGTACGCTCATAGAACAGCGATTTATTGCCCTTGGGGTAATAATACAGTTCTTCTTTCAGAATGGACGAACGGTTGTATATTACAGCATAGTCATATCTCACCTTACCGACATAGAACGACACAGCCATCTTGGTAGGCTCGTCGGCTGTCAGACTAAACGGAATATAGCAAGAGATAGCTTGAATGGCATCATTCTTCGGCTGCACAAGAATGCGGAACACGTCGTTCATAGCCAACAGCATGTTTGACTTACCCGATGCGTTAGCACCATAGAGAACACCTAGTTTATATAGGAATACGCCATCGGCTACTTCTGATACCAAAGCAGACGACGGACCTTTAGCGGTAAAATCCAATTCCTGCCTGTCGCTGATGGACAGGTAGTTCTTAACAGAAAAGCATCTTATCATAACACAAAATCTATAAATCAGTAATTCTGCTACAAAATTAGCTATTTTACTTCATAGAATAATGTCGCAAAATGATTATTTTTGTAAAGAGGCTACATTTTAGCGGTGTTTATGATCAACTTTTCAAAAATCACCTGTTCAGGAGTGCAATTGCTCGCTCTGCTGTCTCCTCATCCAGTCCTGTATAAGGATTAACAATAAGCAGTCTAGAGAGCTGATGCTCATTGAAACAACTTGCGTCCATATCATCAAGAATGATATAATCTAACGCTTCATCGTCGCATCCAAACAACCATTCGTCAATTTCGTCTCCGCGATGCAGACTACAGTTAGGTGTGGTACCAATCAACTCGCCAGGTAAGTTGCGAGCCTTCCACGTGTCGAGGAGTTCCATGAACGACATGATGTACTTCCAGTCAGAAGTCGCCACCACCTTAGCATCAGTAGCTTCTATGATATGTCTAAGGTTTTCTACACACTTTTGCTGGTGGCATATTCTTATTTTCCTTTTGTAGTTAACGTTATGCATTGCCATTTTTCATTTCGGCAAACAGCGACACCCTCTACATAGTCCCCATCGTTGACACCTGTGAGAAGTCTTTCATGAACATAGCTGTTATCCACGAATGCAAATGCCTTGTTCTGACTATTTGTCTTTATTCTAACGTTGCCTGACACTCGCTTTATCCAGTTTACACTAGGCATCTCTATAGCTTTGACAAAACGTATCTTTCCATCTGTCATTTTGATCTCAAAGCATTGGCCGTCTGGTAAGGATTGAAATCCAAACTGCCTTGGTTTAACTTTTATTGTTTCTCCATTGTTGTTGAGAAGCATCCATTTACGTACCTTCTTTTGTTTCTGAGTTTTGTGATCTGTCACCTGATCGGATCGTTCCCCAATCTTTACCATAATTTGAGAAGGAATGTCAGAATAAACAAGAGCATCTGCTTTGCAGAAATGATCAGAATACTCCTGTGGTATTGCCACAGTACCTGCTGGAATCATTCTACATAAATCCACAAAAGTGTTGTTCAGATGCCAATTGTTACGCTCGTATACTTCTTTATACTTATCCAATTCTGCTTTTGCCCAATCAAAAACTTTGCTATCGATTAGAGCATTAGCAAGGGCCAAATGCAGCTTCCCAAGAAATTCTTCTGGCACTTTTATACTTAATGCTTTGCAGAGCAGTGAAATTTTCACATCATCAGAGTCTACCAGCATAGCCATTTCGCTCCACAAATAGAACTTTGCAGAGAATTTCAAAACCAGCTGTTTGTAGACACCAATAGCTTCTTCTTTTTTGCCTAACTTTATCAGTGCAATAGCCTTGTCTCGCAGAAGATTATCATTATCCGGCCATTTGTCTATTGCTTTTTGAAGAACAGACATAAATGTCTCCGACGGCAAAGCCGTAGAAACCACTTGTATCTCTTTGGAGTACAAGGTAATCATACGCTCAACTTGAGACGGATATCTGTTGCCATCCTGAGTTTTACCATCCTGCCAGTCTTCGTCACGCAAATTTTCGAGATTCCATATTTCAATAAAACGCGTAAACAAGAACTCATTCGGGTTGATGCGTTCCGTATTCATTGCTTCTGAAAGAATGCAGGAATGAAGCATGGAGGGTGAAGGAAGCTCCAACTTTAGATAGTTGTTCAGTATCCGTCGTCGCTCAATAGTAGATATCTGCTGGTTCTGATGCAATGCTCGATATATTATCCAACCGAAGTTCTCATATTGGACACTAGCAAGCTCGTCGTCATTTTGAAATGACAACACCTTGTTATACGCGGCTAAGGCATCACCGTTCTTCGCTTGTTCTTCTGCCGTCCTGATTTCATCTTGATGAGGTAAGAGTGACCTGTCCGCAGAGACTAACGCTCTTTCAATATATTCATCACTGCGCTGTATCTGTTTTGCGAGTTCGTGCATTTCCTTCACGATTGCGTCTCTCAACCAATTCTTTGACTAGTTTGTATTTGTCGTTCAAGCACCAGAAAAGCCCAACGCATCCCCAATAGTCTTGGAGATGGTTATAGTCAGCACGTGCCATTTCAAGTGCTTGTTCTAATTTACCAGATTTGCGTAGAGCTGTAACTTCTTTAAATGCCATAAGCCAAGTTGTAATTAGTTTCTGAGTTTCTCTATCAATTGAATTAACTTCTCGTCTTCCGCTCCCATATCAGAAAGTGGAGCTGCATAGGAAATTAATTTTTTAGCATTGTGAAAAAAATGTATCGAAGAAAACATTCCTGATGTCTTCAAGTGATATATTACTTGATATTGTGCATTGGTTATGTTCGTAATGAGAATGCCCAAATCATCGCAATATGAAACCATTTTATGATAAAGTTTCATTAACGATGTCGCTTCAGAAGAATAGCAAACATCATAAAAATATTCACATTCGCTCATCAATGCTTCTTGTACTATATCGTCATCGGGATATAATGACAGTGCTTTTACAGAAGTGTACATGCCCATGCCATTGTACTGTAGATTGTATATACGTTCACCTTCAGAACTCTGAATATAATACCTGTCAACATACTGGTAGAACTCCACTTTGTTGATATATAAGCCAAGTTTGCTTAACGCTGTCTTTACAGAAAGGAATTTAGCTTTTTGACTATCTGTTGCATTTGCCGGTAAATCTTCTATATTGCCCATACATGGAACTCTAATACAATCCTTTTGAGGTTTTGAGACTTTTGTGATCGGATTGATTTTGAGTCTGTCAAGCAACTGCATATTAGGCATAAGAACACCATACAATATTTTAGAAGCACGCGTAGTAGCAGTATAAGACCAACGTAGCGAGTCGTCATTGAGTCCAGTGCGGCCATGATAGTCTACAAAAACCGTAGGCCATTCACCGCCCTGTGCCTTGTGGCAAGTGATGGCGTAACCGTATTTAACACAGAGTGCATTGAAATACGGGTCTTCCTGCAACCCTTGTGACACCTCGGAGCGCGACTTTAAATTAGGATTGTGCATACGGAAGTTGATATATAGTGCAGTTGTCTCCTGAGGCGTGAGTCCGTGATTAGAGTTGTGGAGAAGAGAATCTACAATCTTGCAACGCAATGTTCGCCCATCATATGTGAGAATACCTACATTGCGGAATGTAAGTTCTATATTGGCACGCTTCTTTTCTTTGCCAATAGTAGTCCAGACTGGCGCTGATTGAATTTCAATTCCTTCGTCCACAGCTGTTATCTGAGCAAAGTCGCCATTGTATAGTTCGTGGATGTGACTATTTCTTATAATCTGATTCTTATAATCTGAATGACATCACCGACATGAGGGATATTAATATCCTCAAAATAATTGTGGCGAATAGCATCGTTATAGTCTCTAACCAATGCATTACTATAGCAGATAACAACGCTTGAGCCGAGCCGTGGGGTGGGATATTCCTCAAAAAATCTTTCTATAGTCTGTTCGCCAGTAATATCCTCCACCTCGCCCTCAACTCTGTCAAAAGATAGTTCGCTACGCTCTGTGGTGTTAAGGAGATCACGAATCTTCATGGCATTTGCCAAAATAGCACTGCCTTCCGACTGACGTAGAACCTGTGTAAGCTCATAGCTGTCAACACTCAATCCAATCTTCTCGAAATACTGTTTGTCAAGAGCTGCAGAACGGTTGTCACCGACAGGTGGCAACTGAGCTGGATCGCCAACAAATATAAACTTCGCACCCTTGTGTGGATTGCCATAGGTTAAAAGGTCGTCAAGCAATATGTCCGTACCGAAATGAAGCACTTCGTCTGTCTCTTTCCGAGAACTGATCATTGATGATTCGTCGACAATGCAAACTAGTCTGTCAGGTGTCTCACCATTCTCCAATGCTCGTATACCGAAATATAACTGTAAATCATCTACACCATCGGCTCTTAAAGAAGGAGCGATTTCACTTTTGATTTTCTTGCCTTCCTCATCATGTCGGGCATCGCGGATATCTGGTTTGTAATAAATAACTTTATGGATCGTTGAGGCTGATTTAAATCCGGTTTTGTCTTGCAAAACCTTAGCAGCACGTCCCGTAGGAGCCATTAACTTGACAATCTTCCTAATCTTCTGAAGTTCTGGAATAATCGTCTTAATCATTGTTGTCTTACCTGTACCAGCATATCCTTTCAAGATGAAAACGGATTTGTTGTCATCTCTTATGAAAGTTTTTATAGCTTGCAGAGCTTCCAGCTGTTGTTGGCTTAGTGTAAACATATCAATTATTTTTCGTTTGAAAATTACCTTGCTATCGCGAACGCTATGTTCGTATAATAGCCATGCAAAAACAGGAAGTACTATAGGATCAACATTGTAACCTCTTCAAGAATAGCCTTGGGGGAAGTTGCGTTTTCCCAATTGACTTCGATGACAGATGCCATTATTTCGAATAATTATTATCTTGTTTAACTCCGAGAAGCCTTATTTCATATGAGAACATAGAATTCTGCTTTACGACCTCACCGATATATCTATCTTTGTAGTTACGTACAAATTCAATATTGGTGATAGAAACATCGATTAGGTCAGCCAAGTTTCGGGATCGAGGAATTATTTTACTGTTCCTTAGAGAAAATGATATGTCGATTTTATCGCCAATATTTAGCAAATATTCGTTATGATCTTGCTCTCGTTGATAGACTAGCAAAATCTTCGGATATTTAAATACCTTTGAAATGTACGCTTTTATTTGTGTATTTTTAGATGGGTTCTCCTTGCCTATCATACTTGACAAAGGAAGCAAGGCTCTAGAATCTAATAGACTACACTTAAGGAGATAGTGATGTGGCAATCTCTTAATAACAAGAAAGTCGTAGGTTTTGGTAAAAGAAATATTTCTCACCCTTTCTTGTATTTCTTGTTTATGATTTTTTTGCGTAAAGTAACACGCATATCCTTGATAGCCCCTTTTGTTAATAAGGATTAAAAGATTTCTGTCTATTTTATATCCGTTCCCAAAAACAATATTAGAGATAAGCTTACCAATAACTTGTCTCGGGGCATCCATTCCTTCCAACTCTTTAATTAAGGAACTAATATATGGATATGAAAATACCTCTACTACCGTTTCTTGTGTAATTAGATTCTTCGTTTTAGCGGCACTATAGTATTTGTATAGGGCATAGGCTGCCGCCAAATTATTCAAATTAGTCTTTAGAACATTAATTGCTATAGAAGGAGAAATGTCAAGAAAAAGAAATACTTCACCAATCAAATCGGGATTATGCGTCTTTACACAACTTCGAATTATAATCTCTACTTGTTGGTAAGACAATTGCTTGCGACAAGGTCTTATTAAGTTAAGCGCATGTGAAATCTTATCTTCAGCTCCGAAAGCATCCCTAACAATTTCAGACAAAATACTTTCATCACATTCAGGTATAACCTTTTCGTCGGGCGAATTCTTGGCAAGTGTTGCAAGGAATAAAGATGCTTGGTAGCTTACTAACGCATCTATAAAATACCAATAATCAACATACACGAATTCTTCAGACTGTAAATACGATTTTACGTCCTCCAGTATATTGGGAATATTCCTTCCTTTCGCGTGTTCATTTAAGTAAGTATGTATATCTTCCTTATTTTTGTAATTAACCCATTTTACAGGCAATGACGGCTTTTCCTTTGGCTTAGATTGAATATCAATCTTTTCGCCAACAGCTTCTTTGCTAAGTGTTGTAGAATTACTATCTTTACTTTCGTTCTCAACAAACCATTTGAATTCCATATTCTATATCTATCTTCTTATGTTCTCTCGTAAGTAAGTTCTCATTCTATCAAGTTCTGTCTTAAACAATTTAAGAAATTCCACCTGCAGACGATACCATTCGTCTTGAGAGAAAGGTTCATTCACGCTCCCTGTTAACAACAACAGCATGTCATCTTTGCTAAATTGTCCGTCACGCCTTATGAAATTATCCATTTCGTGACCGCCTCCGAAAGAATGTCTAGCAATGTCAGCACATTTAGCAAAGTCAGAATTTGAGAAAAATGACCAATGCAAATTCTTAACCTCATTCCTACCATCTTTTGCTCGTTCAAAATATGTTTTGTATAGAGCGGAAGCAAAGTCGGAAAACTGGTCCTTATTATAACAAGGTGTGCGAAGATCATTTTCCATCGAAGAACCATCGTTTACAGGTTTGAAAATCGCATTTTTCCCATAGTTAGCCATTTGGTTGTTTATCGTTTCTATTAAATCCATACATCCTCGAACTAATGTCTCTGTTTCATTCTTTTGTGGACGTGCGACTTTTATATCATTCATTTCTGCCAAAATGAATTCTTTTAAAAATTGAAATGGAATAGACATCTTTTCTTTTCCATCCACTTTTACGAGTCCCTTGTTGACAAGATTTGTCCTACTCACGGATTTCTCTATCTTCTGAGGCAGTAAAGCTACAGATTTAAGAATACGATACT
>OHAU01003554.1_pt1 | contig 12254 bp, 11 predicted proteins | sample 1577181 | NCBI WGS metagenome assembly OHAU01 (sample SAMEA3541472, study PRJEB24748) | human gut metagenome | biome: human gut; feature: human-associated habitat; material: faeces | place: China | collected 2012
CAGGTGCATCAAAGCCCTGACGCCATGACAGATATCAGCCGGATTTCGGCAAAGGAAAGGTGTTTTGACGATGGCAAAAGAGTATAAGCTTACCCCGGAACGATATGAAGAACTCCAGAAAGAACTTACCTATCTGAAAACAGACCGGGATAAAGAAGTTACGGAAATGATCAAGGTCGCCCGTGGATACGGCGACTTGTCCGAGAACAGTGAGTATGATGATGCGAAAAACGAGCAGGCAAAGCTCTATGCCCGTATCGCAGAGGTTGAGGACGCCGTAATCACGCGAAGAAACGAAAGCTTTGCCGTCAGGGCGGTAAGTCCCGCGAGTATCATGCAGGCGGATGCGGGGAGGTCGGCGATGATATTGGCGGGTATCGAAATCAAGGACACCTTGCCTAAATCAAGTATCATAACGGGCAGAGTGAACGCACAGGCTAAAACGGTGCTTCTGACCGAACCGAAAATAAACTCGCAACTACGCCTTGCATATTTATTTTTGACGCGCTCGATATACGGATTCAAAGGAAAGTCTATATTGCCGTAACCGACAATTATGCCGAGCGTCGAGAGAAACGACAGCCGAAGTCCGAGGCTCATCACGCAATACGGATTAATAAAGCAGAGTATAACAAGCGCGGCTCCGAGAGAATTGAGCGAATCCGACTGCCTGGAAATCAGCGTTCCGAGGAGCATGACGAGCATCATAAGCCCTGCACGCATGACCGAATAAGTAAAGCCCGAGACCGCCATAAAAATAACGACAACCACGGCCGAGATAACCGCTCCTATCCTGCTCTTTAGCCTGAAAATATCGAAAATTTTCAGAATAAACAGGCACCAAACAGAGAGGTGCAGACCCGACACGGCGATAAGATGCGATATGCCGGCGGAGGAAAACGCGGCAGAGACACTCTTGGAAAGCTCCGACTTGTCGCCTATCAAAAGCGCGGTTGCAAGTGCGCCGCGCTCACCCGGAACAAGGCGCGAGACTGTATCTTTGATATAGGCGCGCAGCGAAAGGAAGTAATAGCCGGGTGGCCTGCTCTCCGGCCGGGACACGGTTATATCTCCCCTTGCGTATCCGCCCGTAAAGACATTTTCGGACAGGTAGTAATTCCTCGCACTGCGGGTCTTGCCGAGGTCGTAGAGCTGAAGCTCGCCCTCGACTGTGTCATAGGGCTTAAAGCCGAGGCGCGTTTTTGAAGAGAGACGGATATTGAGCTTATATTCCTCGCCGTCTATCTCGGAGGTTTTTATCTGCGTATAGTATCTTTCGCCGCGGCGCTCCTCGAGCGAGACAACGCTCGCCTTGACGGTATGGGCGCTTTCGCAGAAGCGCTCCGACGCTTCAACGGGAACCGACGAAGCGGCAAAAGAAAGAAGAACCGCAACAGCCGCCGCAATACACGCGGTCGGGATAACAAAATCACGCCGAACACTCTCAAAGAACAGAGAAAAGACAAAGGCGGCAGCTGCTGCCGAAAAGATAACGACTGCCGCCTTCTGACCGAGTTCAAAAATAAGAGTCAGCGTAAAAAATATTGTGAAACCGATAACCGTGAAGGGGCGCGCCATTCTCAGTATCCGTTATTTGAAGAAAAGAGGAAGCTTCTCGAGGAACACGATATCGTCGCGCTCCGCAGCGTCGCCCTCTGCTAAAACCGCAGCCTTTGCGACTATGTTCGCCTCGAATTTTTCGGCGAGGGCTATAACCGCAGCCAGAGATTCGCCCGTGCTGATAACGTCGTCAACGATAAGCACCTTCTTGCCGCGAAGCTGGTCTCCGTCCTCTCTGCCGAGAAGAAGGGTCTGCTCTGCGTCGGTGGTTATCGAGCGCACATTAACGCTGACGGGGTCGGTCATATAGACCTTCGGCTTCTTGCGGGCGACAAAATATTTCTTGCCGCTCTGTCTGGACATCTCATAGGCAAGCGGAATGCTCTTTGCCTCAGGAGTGAGAATGTAATCGAACTCCGGGCACTTCTTGAGCAGCTCCTCCGCCGCTCTTACGGTGATTTCGACATCGCCGAAAAGGATAAATGCCGCGATATCGAGCTTGTCGCTGACCGCGCAGAGAGGAAGCTCTCTCTTTACGCCTGCGATCTCCATGGTGTAGGTTTTTGCCAAGATAAACATCTCCTGAAAATTAATATGTTCTTTATTAATCAGCCCGCCGGCCAGCCGAAATCTCTGCCGCCGAGCATATGAAAGTGCAGGTGCTTCACGGTCTGGCCCGCGCATTCGCCGCAGTTATTCACTATCCTGAAGCCGTCCTTGAGGTCAAACTGCTTTGCTATCTTCGCCGCCGCCTCAAAAATCTTGGAGACTGCCGCGCTGTTTTCGTCGGTTATCTCCGCCGCGCTCTTTATATGCTGCTTCGGGATAATAAGTATATGAAACGGAGCCTGCGGCTCAAGGTCATAGAACGCGAGAACACTGTCATCCTCATAAACTTTTTTTGAGGGAATTTCGCCCCTTATTATTTTGCAAAAAATACAGTCATCCATTTAAAAAACCTCCGCACTGTAATTCGCCCGTCCCGCCGACCGCGAGGGTCGGCGGAGCTGCGATTTTATTTTAACATGGCGCCGACTAAAGAGTCAACCGCCGCAAGAGCCTCGTCGGCCTTGGAGGCGTCCTTGGCGCCCGCCATTGCGCTGTCGGGCTTGCCGCCGCCGGAACCGCCCGCTATCTTGGCGGTCTCACGAACTATATTGCCGGCATGAGCGCCGAGCTTTATTGCATCCGCACCGCAGGCGCAGGCGAAGTTCAGAGTACCTTTCTCTTTATTGACACCCGCAAAGACCGCGACGATATCCGCGCCGTTGTCGCGCGCGGTGTCGCACATCGAGCGAAGCTCTCCGGGATTGGAGACCTCTACCTCGGCGGTAATGAGTCTTACGCCGCCGACCTGTCTTGCGCTGTCCATAAGGCTGCCCGCCTTGAGAGCGGATATCTCGCCGCGAAGCTCCGCAAGCTCTCTGTCCTTGGCCTTGACCTCGGCCGAGAGAGTCGCCGCACGCTTATCGAGCTCAGCGACGTTACCGAGCTTCATCGCCGCCGCTGCGGACTGCATGATGCGCTCGTCGTTTTCTATATGCTTGAGCACGCCGAAGCCCGTAACTGCCGTTATACGTCTGATGCCGGCGGCAACGGAGGACTCGGACACTATCTTGAACAGACCGAGCTTTGCGGTATTGTCCGCATGGGTGCCGCCGCACAGCTCAACGGAGAAATCGCCCGCGCTGACAACGCGCACGACGTCGCCGTACTTCTCGCCGAACAGCGCCATTGCGCCGAGCTTCTTGGCCTCTTCAATGGGCATCTCGCGTGTCTCAACGGGGATACCCTTGAGTATAGTCTCGTTCACCTCGCGCTCTATTGCCTTGAGCTCATCGCCCGTGAGCGCCGAAAAATGGGTGAAGTCAAAGCGCATTTCCTCGCTGTTGACAAGCTGTCCCGCCTGCTCAACATGGCTGCCGAGGTGCTTTCTGAGGGCTGCCTGAAGCAGATGAGCCGCGGTGTGGTTGCGGCGGGTCGCTTCGCGCTTTTCAATATCTATCTGAGCGCAGACCTTATCGCCGAGAGCGATACTGTCTCCGCTTATGAATTTTGCGACATGGAGTATGACTCCGTCGGGGGTCTTGCCCGCAGCGGTGACCTCGAGCGCCGCGTTTTCGGTTCTGATAACGCCCGTGTCGCCCGCCTGTCCGCCGCTCTCGCCGTAGAACGGGGTCTTGTCGAGCACAACAACAACCTCGGAGTCCGCGGTTGCGAACTCGGCGCGCTCGCCGTTTGTGACTATTGCCTTTATCTCGGCGTCGCAGGAATAATCGGTATAGCCGACAAACTCGGTGGCTCCGACATCCTTGAATGAAACGTTGTTGTCCTTCCACGCCTGAGCTCCGGCATCCTTGCGCGCCGCACGCGCCGCCGCTCTGCTCTGAGCGTAAAGGCGGTCGTACTCGTCGATATCGACGCTCATGCCGCGCTCCTCGAGCAGCTCCTTTGTAAGGTCGATCGGGAATCCGAAGGTGTCCTGAAGCTTGAATGCATCGGCGCCGCCGAGCACCTTGGAATCGCTCCGGGCGATAATATTTTCGAGCAGGTTGAGACCTGTGTCGATTGTTTTATTGAAGCTCTCCTCCTCGGCCTTTATGACCTTTACGATAAGGTCATGCTTCTCGACGAGGTTCGGATATGCGGCAGCATTCTCCTTGATAACGGTCTCGCACACCTTATAGAGGAAGGTGCCGTCTATACCCAAGAGTCTGCCGTGGCGCGCCGCTCTTCTGAGCAGGCGGCGAAGGACATAGCCCCTGCCCTCGTTTGAGGGCATAACGCCGTCGCCTATCATGAACGTCGTGCTTCTGATATGGTCGGTAATAACACGCAGGGAGACGTCCTTCTTCTCGTCCTCATGATACTTGACGCCGGCTATCTCCATGATGTGCTTCATGATGTTCTGAACCGTATCGACCTCAAAGAGGTTGTCCACGCCCTGCATTATGCAGGCAAGGCGCTCAAGACCCATACCGGTGTCGATATTGCAGCTCTTGAGGCGGGAATAGTTATTGTTTCCGTCATTGTCGAACTGAGTGAAAACGAGGTTCCAGAACTCAACATATCTGTCGCAGTCGCAGCCGACTCCGCAGGTCGGAGAGCCGCAGCCGTACTTCTCGCCGCGGTCGAAATATAGCTCCGAGCAGGGGCCGCCGGGACCTGCGCCGTGCTCCCAGAAATTATCCTCTTTACCGAGACGAACCATATGGTCGGGCGCAATGCCGAGCTCCTTCGTCCAGATGTCGTACGCCTCGTCGTCCTCCTCATAGACGCTGATATATATCTTATCCGCGGGCATCTCGAGCACCTTGGTGCAGAACTCCCATGCCCAAGCGGTGGCCTCACGCTTGAAGTAATCGCCGAACGAGAAATTGCCGAGCATCTCAAAGAAAGTGCCGTGGCGCGCGGTGATTCCGACGCGCTCGATGTCGGGCGTTCTGATGCACTTCTGGCAGGTTGTGACGCGCTTTCTCGGCGGGGTCAGCTCGCCCGTGAAGTATTTCTTGAGCGGCGCCATGCCGGCGTTGATGAGCAGCAGGCTCTTATCCCCCTGCGGCACGAGCGAAAAGCTCGGCAGGCGGAGATGACCCTTGCTCTCGAAAAAGCTCAGATACTTCTCTCTGAGTTCATTGAGTCCCGTCCATTCCATAATAACAACTCCTTGAAAAATAAAAATAGATGCCGTTCTGCCCGGGACGGCCGAAGCCGCGGTACCACCCGGATTGCACAAAACTGCACCCCTCTGCTGCCCTTAACGCAGGCTACGCCCGTTCAACGCGGGAGGCTCCGAGCCGGCTGCCGTACTTCCTGACACGGCGCACCTCACAGCGGCATAATGCCGGCGCGCCTCTCTGCGAGCGGAATAAACGGCTCTGCTCTTCACAGCCAAAAATATTACTCAAATATTCTACTCTTAATTTTCCCCGATGTCAATGTTTTAGCCGTAAATCGCGGAGAAAATATATCGGGAGCGGCGAATAAAAAATACCTATCCGCGGGAATTATCACTCTGCGGGCAGGTATTTTTCATATTGTAAATACTTATAATTCCGACTTATCCTTGACAGTTCTGCAATTCATTTCAAGTTCGTCAAATGCCGCTCTGTTATCCATGACAAGTTTTCCACACCGCAATTACATATATCTTTGTCTTTTCTCAGACAAAGTAATTAATCCGAATCTAAAGGTTCACCCCAGTTTGCGTTTTTCTTTAAATTTGAAACAACAGATTTTTCAAAAGAATCAGAGGAATAACTTTGAGGATATATATACCTAAATGTGTTTTCACTTGTATTAACATCATAGATAATTACAGCATACTTATTTCTAATGTAAGCTCCGAATCCATTTTGTGCATCCACAGTCATTGTTATTACTGCTCGACCATATTCATCTTTATCAGCAATTTCCACATCTGAAAATTGTGCAGTGGAAGGAGAACGAAGATTTTCACTAACCACCTGTTTAGCAGCCGTTATATAAAATCCGTCGCTTGGCGCTTCGTCAAATTTGACAATTCCAATAAATACTATGATAGTGGCAATAATTATTGGAATCGTAATATAAAGGAATCTTTTAAGTTTAGGTAGTTTTTGGAGGTTTTTATAGTTGCCAACGACCTCTTTTATTTTTTCGCCTCCAACTTGTTTTATACTTGATATTTGCTGAGATACATCTGCGTTGTTTGTTGCTGCGTGTGTTCCGTCGTTCACAGACGACATGTTTAAGTTATCTTCGGGAATCATCCGTATTATTTTTTCAACCCATTGGTCTACTATGTCTCCATCATATCCAAACGAAGGTGTCTTACCATCAAGAGTAGTTACTTCTAAACATCCAAACGATTTTCTAACTTTTTTAATTTTGTTTATTGGGTATGTGAATGTTCCCTGAGAACAGACAAACTCTAATCTATCGTTGTATAGATTAAGCGTTCCAGTCCTAAACCCATAGCCTGCCGTTGTTGTCAAAAGAATCTTTTCTGACGCAGTATGTTCTGCTTCTGCAGATCTGACAGCTTGTTCTTGCTCCTTAGAGGCGCAGTCCGGGCGTTCTTGAGTTTCATCGTTTTTAATTTCGGCATTTTCGGATTTATGTTCTTCTATAGTTTCAAATGAAGTTCGATTTTCTTCTGCTCGTTCTGATACTGCAGGTTTAACCTCTGATTCTATTTTTCCAACTGTCTTTCCGCAACCAGTACAGAACTTCGCATCTGCACTTAATTCCTGTCCGCAATTTTTACAATACACTTAATTTCCTCCTTATTTATTCATTGTTATTAAACCTACCACAGCCATTATATAACAACCTCAGGTTGTTGTCAATAACTAATAATAAGTTTTTTATTTTACTCCGAATCGTTGTTAAAATTATTATGGGTGATGCAAATGATAAAGAATCTCAAAAAACTCCGTAATTTTCACGGTATAAGCCAGCAACAACTTGCCAATGTTGTGGGGGTCAGCCAACAATCCATAAATAAATATGAAAATCAAAATGTAGAGCCCGATATATCAACGCTGATAAAGATAGCAGATTATTTTTCAACAACAGTGGACTATCTTGTCGGGCGAACGGAAAGCACGGACGGCGCAGAGAGCATTGTGCTGACGCATGACGAACATCTTGTTATATCCGGATATAGATTCTTGAATGATGAAGAAAAGCAGATAGTGAGATTGGTCATAAACAACCACCGCAATTGATTTTTAAAAAACAGCTATCCCCTCTCTGCCCGAAAGCAGCGAGGGGATAACAATTATATATCACAAAAGCGGAGAACCCTCTTGAGCTCTCCGCTTTGTTTTATTTATGGTACCCTACTTCTATCAATAATAGCGATATCCGGCGAGCTTCTGCGCAGCCTGAGCACGGGTTATAGATCTCTTGATAATCATAAACTTGTTCTCAAGGGCAAGATTGAACGACATCGAAACGGTCTTTACTACCCTCTTCAGGTTGAAATCGACCTTTGCGGAGAAGCGAATCATCGTAAGACCGAAATCGGCGATGCTTACTTCGCTGTCCGGCTCAAATTTGCCGTCGGACGCTTTGACTATTCCGTTGCCGACAGCCCACACTGCGGCTTTAAACGCAGGATCCGAGCTGTCGAGATCGGCAAATGAAATGTTCTCGGTATTGATCTCGGGCGAGCCGGCCATGCCGTAAAGAGCCTGAACAAGAGCCGACTTTGTCAGCGCGGAATCGGGGCTGAACTGCGTCCCGGAGGTGCCCGCCATGTAGCCTTTTCTGTACATAAACTCGATTGCATCGTAATATTCCGAATCGGACGCGACATCCGCAAACGGGAAGTTTGCATCGGGCAGAGCGTCAAGGATTCTGTCGGCGATATGTCTGTGGCCCGCTGCGTTCGGATGGTATGTGTCGCAAGTCGTGCCCGTTGTATCGACAAAGATATAGCCGTATTTCTCGGCGCCCTCCTTCATCGGCTTGTTCGCCATATCGACGACCATTTGTCCGAGATTGATGCTCCGGCTGTCATCCTTGCTCTCCTCGGTGTCCGTCGCTCCGTCGTCGCTCTTGACGCTCGTGTCGAACATTCCGATAACCAGAAGCTGAACATCGGGATTTAGAGCATATATATCCTCAATGACATGGTTCCAGTTCTCAAAGAAGTTTTCGAGCCCGTATTTAAGCGCACGCGGGAGAACTCTGATAAGCTCGGGCATTGCGTCGGTAATCTTAGCGAGCTCAACTATTTTGTCGAGCTTATCGTTGACTATGCCGTTCTCCTTGAGAAGATCGCGCAGAGCCTTGACATACTTGCTGCAAGTGCCCTCTTTTTCGAGAATATCGGCGATGACCCATGTGAGATAAGTGCCGAAATCGTTTCCGCCGACACCGAGGGTAATAAGACCCGCCTGTGAAATTGCGCGGCGATACTCGGGAATCCTCGTTTTCATGACCTCGGGATCATGAGAATCGTGGAAAAGATAATCGTCTCCCGGATAATCATCCTCAAGCATGTAGCGGATATCTATCGTCCTGAATCCGGGGCAGGCCATCGGAACATAATTCACTCCGAGAGCATCGGCAACATATGCGCCGTATGAATTTTCAACGCGCTTGAACTCAGAATCCACATATACAAGGTCGTTGTGACCGCTGGCGACACTGTCGCCCAGAAGCACATATGTGCCGTAATCATAATACTTCTTTGCGTCTGCACTCTCGGTGCTGTCCGCGGCGAAGCAGACCGCGGAGCCGAAGGCCAATACGCATGTGAGAATCACTGCGACCGCCCTGCTTATAAACCTTTTCATTTTGATCCTCCTATCAAAATAGATAAAGCCGCACAGTCAAGAAACTGTACGACTTTAAAGTATCACAGATGTTTTTGAAAATCAATGTCCGAGGGTAAAAAAAATAAATTATCCTAAATCAGTAGGCATTGTTTTTAAAAAGTGCGGTCATCCGCCAAATTTACAGGGCTTATTCATCGGCTTATTCCGATTATATGTTTCTCCGCTTCAACGCTGAGCGGCGTATAAGCGTTTATCTCTTTCGTTTGCAGGTCAAAAACAACGACCGCCTTATCTGCGCCGAGAAACATCTTCCCGTCGCTTACGAGCATATTAAAGACGAGCGGGAAATCGCAGTCGAACTCTGTTTTTAGCATATCTCCGTTTTCGGATATTTCGAGCAAGACCGATTTGGGATTTTCTCCGACGCGATCGGAAAGAAGAATATACGCCCGCTCGTCATCTATAAATCACTTGTTCATTAACAATTTCCATTGCTCGATTGCGAATATTATTCATCTTTTGCACCCACAACATCATATCGGTTGTTTTGAGTTCTTCGGCAACTTTTTCTTCTTCGGCAAGGTCTTTTACCAACCGAGAAAAAAGATTTTGAGCCTGTTCTTCGATGTCGGCAAGATAAGGATACAACTTTTTCGATGTAAGCAAATTGTAATATCTGATACGATGATGTTGTTTGAGATACCGCCTGTGACGATTTGCCCATACACCGATATGCAGTTCCGGTTGTTCTTTTGTTACAATGCAAGGTAAATAATAACCACCCTGCATTTCGTGATTTACATTCCGATTTTCAAATTCTGTGCTCACAATAAAACCTCCTTGTATTTGGTAACACCATTTTACAAGGAGGTCTTTACTTTGTCGAATGTACGGATTAATCCGCAGTCCAACGGGATTCAAAATTATCTTTATCCATACTTAATCCATCATTTAAGCTTTCAAGAATTTGTTTGCCATTCGGCATCATTTTGAGTGTTGTTAAATAATTGCGGATTGCACCTCTTATGTCTTTTAAAGAAGCTTTTGATTTAATCCAGTTTTGAGGAACGAACATCTTACCGTTATCCATTGCCTCTGCCGATGCGTTTTCCATCGCCATATTTAAACAATTACCTGCCATATCTATAACGGTATCTAATAGATTTTCAGAGGTAAGTGTTTTCAAAGCAACAGAAGGCGACGGAACAGAATCATTCATCTTGTTAATCTCACATAAAATAACAGAAATTGAATAAAGATGGTGATATGGAGCATAAGCTTTCATTGCTAAAAGCGTTTCATTTAACCCCATTGGGTTATCTTTATTCCACTTTTCATAAAGTTTATTAAACATCACATTTAAAGCTTGAACATTTTCCGGAGAGTAATCTCTGTGAAACAGTTGGTCAAAATACTTGTCGAATATTTTTGTTTCACTATATGAGATTGTAGGTCTTTGTGAATGCCAAGCAATAAGTTGTTTTCCTAAATCGGTCAAATTAACAATATGAGAAGTATTATACTTGACCGAATCCACTTTTTCGCCACGTTTAGTAACAAAGTATCCGTCAGTATAGAATTGTTCGTAAGCTTTTTTCAACGCAAGAACCGATTTATCATTACTACGAAGGTCTCTTGCTTTAACAGCACTTTGGCTGTTAGTCGAGGTGCTGATATTATCCGCTCTATCCGAATCGCTAATTTCATAAAATCTAAACATTACATAAGCATCATCTGCTTTTTTCGCCGATTCACTGCAGCTAAACATTGTGTTAAGCGACTGACAACCGTTTACTACATTCAGCTCTTTCACCGATAATATATTATCGTGAATTGTCATTTGTGAACAGATTGCCGTTATACCGTTATGTAAGAAGAAAAAGTCACTTGCGTTCTTTTTTATGGTTTGAGCAATGCCTTTATTTACTTTATTGCTTGTACCTAATGATTGACGAACATTTTTACGAAACAAGCTTCCGTCTTTAATTCCCGGAATTTTAATACATTCTTTAAGCGGTAAAGCAACTATAACAGCTTTTGTATCTCCGATAGTAAGTTCCATATATTTTCCGTTTTCAAGCACAAATTCGTGATTAATATATGGTCTGTTTTTATTTAATGCTTCGTCATATTTAAATTTTAGAGTATCATTATCAATTACATTGAGATTAGCTTGCAGCACTTCACTCTCAGCGAGTTCTCTTTGAAAAGCAGAGAGGTCTGCTTTTGCCGACTCTGTAAGTTCTGATGTAGTAATAAGCTCAAAACAAATTTCGTAATCATCTTCAATAGCATTTGCCATTTCATTAATTTTAATTTGCAGTTTTTGATTTGCTCCATCCTGCAGATGAATTAAATCCTTTACTTGAATCCAAGAAGAAAGTACTTCTCGTAAAGGTGCAGAATCTACGGAATCGCCGCTATAAAACTTGCCCTGAATTATGTAGATAGTTGACGATTGATTATCTATATATACAGCATCAATTTGCTTATCGCCTGCCCCATCGGTAATGCAATCTTTTGTTTCGTATGTATCAAGGTTATGTATGTTGCGAAGATACCAAGCAACAAATCTCTGTCCGTCATTTGGATAATTTTGTTGGTAGTATTCTTGGGATATTTCTGACAGGATTTTATTATACATCGTGATTATCTCCAAAATTATATCATCTTGAAATGCCTTAAAGCATTCATAATAGCTTCTTCTTTATCTTTCGTACACTGCGGCTGTTTGGTATTTTCGGATTTCGGCTTATTGTAATTCTCTCGCTCAGTAATTCCACACTTGGTTTTTACTTGTGCTATGTTGAGCGATGAAACTTTTAAACCAAATCTTTCAAATATGTAATCTTTAATTTCTTCATAGGTTGCTCTTGCTTCGGACGATGTTAAATCCAACTCGTCCATATCAACTGTAATGTCAATATATGTATCTGGAATTTTTCTAACCAACTGCACCACCGTTTCAACATGATTCGTATGCGGGAACATATCGACGGGCTGAATCTTTTCGACTTTATAGCCGCGCTTTGTCAGAAAGCGCAGGTCGCGCTGCTGAGTTTCGGGGTTGCAGGAGATATAGACTATCTTTTTCGGCGCGAGGGTCACAAGCGACGACAGGAAGCACTCATCGCTTCCGGCGCGCGGAGGGTCCATAAAAACTATGTCTGCTTTCTCCCCGTCCTGCGCCATGCCGAGCATGAATTCGCCCGCATCGTCGCAGAAGAAGCGCACGTTCTTTATGCCGTTGCGCTTGGCATTAGATATTGCGTCGTGAACGGCGTCGCGATTGAGCTCAACACCTATTACCTCGCCCGCCCGCTTCGACGCGACAAGACCTATAGTGCCTATGCCGCAGTAGGCGTCGATGACCTTTTCGCGCCCGCTCATGTCGGCATATTCCATAGCGGTGTTATAGAGCAC
>OHAU01003563.1_pt1 | contig 12221 bp, 10 predicted proteins | sample 1577181 | NCBI WGS metagenome assembly OHAU01 (sample SAMEA3541472, study PRJEB24748) | human gut metagenome | biome: human gut; feature: human-associated habitat; material: faeces | place: China | collected 2012
CGACGCCGTCGAAAAAGCCGTCGGGGTTCATCTCTTCGGCCATCATACGGCCGACATCGACGGCGAGCGCCCATGCGCCATGATATTTGAAATCGTGGACAATGCGCGTGAATTCCGAACCGCGGCGATAGAGAAACCATGCTCCGGCGCGCTCAACAGCCACCTGATGACCCAGCCGCTGATGAATCTCATTGAAAGGATTCGTGTGCCATCCGAGCCGCGGCAACCGCGTCAGACAGCGCAGACAGATCGCCCGCTCGCCGAAAGCCAGCGGAGATCCGCACACCGGACAATGGTCGGGATAGACAAATGTCAGCAGCGCTCTCCACGCCGTGCTCACGAACCCCATAGCCCTTCAGTCTTCATTATGTCCGCCACAAGGGCGCTCTCGAACCCTCGACTGACGGCATGGCGCAATGTTTTCAGACGTTCACTGTAATCGAGCGGTCGGTCGAAACGGGCCGCGAAAGCGAGGATTGCCCTATGCGCAGACTCGCGATACTCGTCTTCTTCGAGCGCGTCGAGCGCGTCGGCTATGGCATCACGGTCGAGATGTTTCGCCGCAAGCATGGCCCGTATCTTAAGTCGTCCCCAGCGGCTGTAGCGCATCTTGTCGCGTGCATATACCTCACAGAAGCGGGCGTCGTCGACCAGACGGTTCTCACGCAGATAACGCATTATCTTCTCGCTGTTGGCTGTTGAGATCTGCCAGCGGCGCAGCTTCGCAATCAAGTCGGTCGAACACTGCTCGGAAGCGTTACAAAGTGTCCGCAGCCTCTCAAGAGCCTCACGCGGCATCATCGGCTTCTTCAACATGACCGCAACGAGGCTATAATGAACCGCTGTCGACCGAAACTGTCGCGAACAGTCTCGACTTCATCAAAATCGGCCTCCAATTGCGAGGCCAGCCCATCGATGGTCAGCGGGTTACATTCGAAATAGAGCCTGCCGCCCGGCTTCAGCCCACCGGCAGCAGCATAACGCGCAAGCGCGAGATAAAAGCGGAGCGGATCGCTGTCGGGCACAAACAGGGCCGCCGATGGCTCGTGACCGAGGACATTCGCAGACATTTCGGCTCGCTCGCTGTCGAGGACGTAAGGGGGGTTGCTGACAATAATATCGAAAGGCTCGCCGGGAAGAGAGGCCAGAGAGAGCATATCGGCATTGACGAAGGTGACGGGCGTGCGCAGGCGCTCAGCATTGCTTCGGGCCACCTCCAGTGCGGCATCGGAATTATCGATTGCCGTTACGCGCGCGAAGCGCAGATTTCGCGACAGGGCCACGGCTATAGCGCCGCTCCCGGTGCCGGCGTCAAGCACACTGAGGTCAGTGGCTTTCGCCTCGCGGTCGATGATAATGTTGACAAGTTCCTGAGTTTCGGGGCGCGGTATGAGCACAGATGGGTTGACGTTGATCTTCAGTCCCATGAAATCCTCGTAACCGAGAATATATTGGAGCGGTTCATGCTTCAGAAGCCGGTCAACGATATTCTTAACGGCTTCTACGCGCACTTCGCCAAGCTCTTTGTCGGCATCGACGAGCAGGTCAACGCGACTCCAGCCGGTTACATATTCGAGCGTGAGGCGTGTCATCCATTCTGCCTCGCCTCGCCCGTAAAGCGGAATGAGCGCGGCGACAGCGGCGCGGCGAAGATCACTGACGGTCATTGCTGTGGAGTTTCGGCAGCATTTCCGCCTTCGTCCGAACCCGGACGGCGACGTCCTCTGTTACGTCCTCCGCGATGGCGCTGCTTCTTAGGTTTGGCGGCCTCTTCAGAGACAGGCCGGGAGCTTTGGGGATTCTGGGAATCTTGGGCGGCCGGGCGAGGCTTGCGGCCGTCGCGGCGACCGCGGTCACGGCGGCCCTGCCCTTTTCCGACGCGCTTGCCGCCGCTGCGGCCACCGTCGCGACGTCCTGAGTCGGAACGGCCTCCATACGACGGAGCAGACCCGAGTTCTTCCGGCACAGCCTCTTTCAGCACCTCCTTCTCGAGGAAATCCTCAATAGCCTTGAGGTGACGGCGGTCGCGCTCGCCGACGAGCGTAACGGCATAGCCTCCGGCACCTGCGCGGGCCGTGCGGCCGATGCGGTGAACATAGTCCTCAGCCTCGCGCGGAACATCGTAGTTGACAACCATTGCGATGTCGTCGATGTCGATACCGCGAGCCACGATGTCGGTGGCCACGAGTATATCGATGCGGCCGGCGCGGAAATCGAGCATCACCTCGTCGCGGCGCGCCTGCTCGAGATCGCTGTGCATCTCGGCAGCCTTGACGCCGGCGCGTCGAAGCTCGCGCGTGAGTTCCTTGACCTTCAGTTTCGACGAAGCGAACACAATCACTCGTTTGTTGGCACGCGTCTTGAACAGCGATCTCAGAATCGGTGTCTTCTGCCCTTCGTAGCACACGAACGCGCTCTGGCGGATATTCTCGGCAGGCCTCGACACCTCAAGCTTGACTTCGGCGGGATTCTTCAATATAGCCTCGGCCATGCGCTGTATTTTGGGGGGCATCGTGGCCGAAAACATAAGAGTCTGGCAGGTCGGAGGCAGCTGCTTGGCAATGGTCATGATGTCGTCGTAAAAGCCCATGTCGAGCATCCTGTCGGCTTCATCGAGAATGAAGAACGACACGCGCGACAGATCGACATATCCCATCTGAAGATGAGCCAGCAGGCGCCCGGGAGTGGCGATGACGACATCAGCTCCCATCTTAAGACCGCGCTGCTGGCGCGCAAACTCGGGGCCGTCGGTTCCGCCGAATATCGCCAGCGAATTAACCGGCAGATAATATGAGAAGCCCTCCATCTGGCGGTCGATCTGCTGGGCGAGTTCGCGCGTAGGCGACATCACTACGCAGTTTATGGCATCTTCGGGATAACCGCCTCCGGCGAGACTGTCGATAACAGGGAGAAGATAAGCTGCCGTTTTTCCCGTGCCGGTCTGGGCCACGGCTATAAGATCGCGGCCTTCGAGAGCCAGCGGTATTGACTGTTCTTGAATGGGGGTGCACTCGTCGAAATTCATCGCATCGAGAGCATCGAGCACCTCATCGCTCAGATCGAGCTCATAAAACTTCATAGGCTAATCGAATTACGCCTGCAAAGTTAGCAAAATCCAGCGAGTTAGCCAAACCGGGCTTGCGACTGCCACAGTGCAACCGTAATAGCCGGTTTCTTATCGGTTACGGATGGCGTCAACCTCCTTCGGAGTTAGCCCGGTGACCTTACTGATCGTCGCGTCGTCAATGCCTGCTGCCATCATATTCCGTGCGACCTCGGCAACGCCTTCCGCACGACCTTCCGCACGACCTTCCGCACGGCCTTCCGCACGGCCTTCGTCTCGCGCAGTGTCGAGCACATCGTTCTGAACCATTATTGTGTCCATATGCGCGTCATATTCGCGGCGCTCCTTGGCCGACATCGACAGATATTGCAGTTTCTTCTTGACCTCCTGAAGTCCCGGAGTACGCGTATTCTCTTTGACCTTACCGGTCTTGAGATATGTCATCCACTCGTCAAGCGGAGTTTCTGGAATTTTGTCGTAGACATTGACGCGGACCAGATAATATTCCGGGAACACCTCGCGTGGAAGATGCGGAACGATCACTCCGTCTTCTTTCGTATTCACAAGAAGGTCATTGCCGGTGTGGATGCCTTTGAAGCGCGTCTCGCCGTGATAGACATAGTCGTCGCCCTGGCCATAGTCACAGTAGAGGATACTGATTGAATATACCTTTTTCACCTGATCATACTTCTCGCCTATGTTGATATGCTCCGTTATCGCCTTGCAGGTTCCGTAAAGAATACGCTGCAGATAATAGAGCTGTCGGGTGAGTTGCACTTCTACAATGATCAGATGACCCTTGTTATTCTTGGCCTTGATGTCGACACGATTGAATTTGTCTGTATCAGAATCCTGATTTGACTCGCTTTCAAGGAGTTCGATAATTTTCACGTCCTCGCCTAGAAGCACAGAGATGAATCCTTCGAGAATCCCGAAGTTACTCTTATCTCTGAGCATGTGTTTCATTGCCCAGTCAAATCGAATATATGTGTTTTCTTGCAACATATCGTCCTCCTTTCTCAATTTTCCACAAATATAGTCTTTTTTTCCGCCAAAGCAAAATTACACATCTACGACTGCGCGCAACAACAGGGGGATACCTGTCATCGCACCGTCACATATTGTTTTACTGTCTTCTTTTTCGCTCGAACTATTTGAACATGGCGACGTTGGTGATTTAAAAGCACTTGTCGAATTCTTTTGTATAGTCCTATGACGGATATTTTTATTTATTCGGGCATGTATACCCTGATAGCAGGTCAGATAGTGGCACTCATATCTTTCGTGAAAGCGGCGATTATAAAGAGAAAGGTCATTGACAACAAGCTGGCCATGAAAGCGGTGTCGCCATGGCTGAAAGCGGCGGGGATTATAACCGTTGTTGGCATCATATTAACCGGTACCGGAATAACAATCGGACTAAACTGATAACGCTATGTCATTCTTCTGGATTGGTATAATCCTTTTTGCCTGCGGCGCACTATTGGCATATATATGCAGAACCGTAATTGCCAAACGGCAGAAAGACAGCAAAGTATACAAATTCGGCACTATCTTCGGTTACATACTGGCTTTTACGGCTCTGGCATTCGACATCGCCTCACTGTTCACCAACGACTGAAAGACAATTCCTCTTTTGGGATTTTAACGCCCCTTTTTCTTGACTCGGGGGCTCATCGCCCAGTGTTCGGTTCAGGTCTCGTCAATACAGTTGCCGAAGTACGAGACGTCAGAGTCGAAATGTCCCATATATGCGATGAAACCGCAACGTGGCGTCTACGTTGCGGCTTCATTTATCTTGGAAAGGTTCCTGAAATCAATTGCTTTTAAACCTACCGACGAAATATTTGAACTTGGTCGATTTGGTATATGCAACCATTCGCGGACTTGCGCTCCAGGGCTTCTCAATCCACCAGATAGCATTGGCAAGCCCTTTTTCCTGATTTTGCCAATATACGATCATAATGATATCGTCGTCGATGAGATAACTGCAATTTTTCGTAAGGGCGTAACGATCGCTGTTATACATTCCGACGAGCGACCACGGCATCAGAGGCTGATCATTGCTGATGTGATTGCCCTCGACATTGACATTGTCCCAGTTGATTCCATCGCAATAAAGCTGAAGCATGCCATCGGGAATGCCATACTCGGTATTTGTCACTTTGATTGCGGAGAACTGCACGCCCGTGCTGCTTTGATAGAACATCGTTCCGGAGAACTTGTCACCCGCGCTATTGAATGCACTGATTTCAATAGAAACATTGGCATCAAAAAGAGAGATTGTGGATTTGGCGGCATTATAGGCCCAGTCGCCCCAGCCTACCCACTTGTGCATCCAGCTGCCACCGTCGCTGAGACGGAAACGTCCGTTGGGCAACAATACGAGATTCTGGTCGTATTTACCATCGGTATTCCAGTAGCCGATCAGATTTCGGGTGACATCGCTGTCAGCCATGAAACCTTCGGTGGAAAGCACCGGGCTGTATAAATTCTCAAACTGTGCGGCGAGTTCGGGGAGATTGGGATTGTGATCGCTGTCGCTGTCTCCACCTCCCGGATTGTCAGGCTGATCGGGTTCATCCGGCTCATCCGGCTGGCTCGGACCGACAACCGGAACGTCGGGTTCCTGCGGTTCATCCTCGTCGCCGCCACCGCAAGAGAATAAAGCCGTTGAAGCGAGCAGGGCTGTCAATGATAGTGATAAAAACTTTTTCATAGTTCTTATTGTTGGTATTTACTTAAAAACGGTGCAAAACTACGAAAATTTTATCGTGCAATCGCAACATTAGTCCTGAAATTACTATTTGCAAACACCGTGATGAAGTTCCGCAACATCCATTTTATCCTGACTACGTGCACGATAAGCCGGGGCTGTCAGTCGTAGTAAGTGATCGAGCGGAAGCGGCCGTTGGTTGTCGGAGCACTTCCTTCCCAGCTTTCGGTCCAGGTCTCTTCGATCCAGTTACCGCGGGGGTCGGTCTTGTGCTTAACGTCAGCGGGCGGTGTGCCGTAGACCGACATGTCGCCTTCGGTATTCTCCCAGCTGTCGCTGATCCAGGCCGGGCGGAACTGTTCGTTGCAGTCGTAGATGAAGCGGTTCACCTTGACGATATTGCCTTTACGGTCGAAAACCACCATCATTGCCGGCTGCTCCTTACAGACGATCTGCTTCACTACGCCGTCAGGATAGTAGCTGACCGAATAATTGAACACGCCGTCGGCCTTACGGGCTCCTACCATGGTAGTGTGCTCAGTGAAGCCGGTGATACGTCCGCCGTCTTTCGTGAAAATGTAGGTGGCGACAACATTCATATTATCGGAACAAGGGTCTTGAGTCGGAACCATCGACGTCAGCTGAAGCGAGTCAGGGAATGCCTCACTGCCGCTGTAGAACACCTTGAAGCTACGGCCGCCGGCTGCGTCGCCGAGATCCTCGCTGAAAGCTGTCAGGCGCCCGTTGCGATCGAATTCATAGGTTTCCTCGGCACCCGTGCGGCTTTCGAAGTCGCCGTCGAAGACGGGAGTCGTTATCTTAACCGAACGGACACCCTCGGGATGTTCGAGACGAGTGGCATTTCCGGCCGGATCGGGGTCGAGAGTAAGCTTGTCGGCCGATGTCAGCGCAAACGGTATTCCGGCTATCGAGATGTGGGGTTTTACAGTGGCTGTCTTGACGGCGCGCTTCTGGGTCGTGCGACGCGGTGTGGCGGCGACGACCGGGAGTGCGATCACCAATGCCAAAGCCATGATGATTGTCTTTTTCATAGAAAATAATGATAATGAAAAGCCACGGCTAAGCCGACTGATACCGGCATAGCCGTGGCTGTGATATTCTGTTGATTACTGCCACTTATAGGCCGTGGGAGCCGTCAGACCATGGCCGCCGAGATATGCGGCGAAGCGGCCGGTTATCTGGACTTTCTTGCCGAGATTAGAGGGATTGTCCATCAGGTTGAGGGCATTGCGGATTGCGCCCTTCGGAAGAGCGACTACAATGCACTTCGAGGCATCGGTCTCACTTGCGCTGTCGGCGATAAGCACGTTGGAGGCTGTCATGGCCGAGGCATTGAACTGAGCCGAGGCAATGTTGCCGTCAGCCCAACCTACGATATAGCCTGCTACCCAGCCCGAACCGTTGTTGTTGAGGGCGAGAGCCTGAGCCACAGTGTAGGGCGAAGCCTCGGTGCCCCCTGTCGAAGGCTTGTCGGGGTTATCGGGGTTGTCAGGGTTATCGGGATTGTCGGGAGTCGTGCTTCCACCGTTACCGAATGCGATCGAGGCGAGGCGCACCTGTCCGGCAGCCCCACGGTTCTCTTCCTTCTCGGCATATATAGCCTTGTCGCCGACAGTGAAGGTCACAGAATTCGCAAAGCCTGTCCAATGGATGGTCTTGTCGCCTATAGCCTGTTCGGCAACGACGCCTGTCGACGGAGTGAAAGTAGTGTAGCGGTCTGATGCGTAGCGGCCGAGCGTCATCTCCATCTTGTCGATAGGACGGCCGTCGACTGTCGATACCGTCATTGTGTTGCCGGCATAGAGCCGCAGTTCTGCGGCACTGGCGTTCCATGCGGGAGGTGTGCGGCCGCCTCCGACAGAAACCACAAACTTGACGTCGCCCACGGTGAACTCCGTAGGAGCGTCGGCCAGACCGGCCTGCGCGAAGTTGACAGTCTCATTGATCGGATCGCCTGTCGGGGTGTCGGGATTGTCAGGAGTATCGGGATTGTCGCCGGGATTGTTATCGACACCGTCGATCTTCCATTCGTCTGACGAGCCGGTGTTGCCGGTGATGCCCCATGTGCCGAGAACCTTGGCGAACGAACCTTTGAGCCATATCTGCTTCTTATAGTTCTTCGGATTGTCGAGCAGATTGCCTTTCTCGCGCAGCGACGAACCCTGAGGCAGTTCGACCACGAGACAGCTGACGGCCTCGGTTATTTCGGGAGTCTGGGCGATGACGAGAGTATTGGGCATCGAAACGTCGGCTGTCCATTCGATATCGCTGTTTGAGGTCACGGTTGAGGTTCCGGGAACAACGGCACCGACGATATAGCCTGTAACCCAGCCCGAGCCACCTTCGCCCTTGTTCTCAAGCTCGATGACGCCATCGACTGTATAAGGATTATCAAGCGAACCCTGCTCGGGCTCTTTCTCGCCGAAGTGGAGGTCGTCGGCCGAGCGCAGAACGAGCTGCCAGGGGTCGGCCGTGTTTCCCGAATTGAAATAGCTGAGGATTCCGACAACATCGCCCTCTCCTTCCGGAAGAGTCATAGCCCAGAAGTTGGAGTAGCCGCTGGTGCGCACGTTGATTGTGTCGCCGCCGGCGAGCACGAGTGTGCGGTTCGAGGTTATCTTGCTGCCGTCGGTGAAGGCGAGCTTGCCCCCCTCCTTGAAATGGCAGCCCTTGAACTCGACAAGCTGGCTCTGATATTTGCGGACAACCGACGGAGAGGCCGAAGCATATTCATTGTGGGTTGTCACGTATGGCTCGACCTGCGACGGTTCGGGCAGTCCGTTCAGCTCGACATGCTCCTTGAAGAACTCCAGCGGGCAGAACGTGCCTTCGAGATTTCCCTGATCGGTTTCGCTGGGGAAGCAGATCTGTTCCAGACCGCGATACTTACCGATATACATATCAGTCACGTCGATTACTATTTCCTGACCGACGCGATATTGGTTGTAGAGCGAATTGGCGTTGAGCGAAATCGTCAGCGCAGCCTGATAGTCTCCCTCATCAAGACCGCTGCAATCGCGGATGACGAGGTTCTTGTAGACATTTCCGGCCGCATCGGAGCTGATCACGCGCCCGGCGATGACAAGATGTTCGCCGGCATCGTTGACACCGACTTTCGTCACGTAGGCATTATCATCGCTCCAATAGGTCTCCTTGAGCTGGGCTATCGAGATGTTGGGCTTCAGCGTGGCCTGCGGGGTGACGAGTCCCGGAGCATCGAAGTCGTTCTGACAGGCCGAGAGTCCCGTCAGAGCCACTACGGCCGCCACGACAATTTTATTTAGATGTCTCATATTGGGTAGATTCATGGAGTTACTTTATGATTACGTTTTTCACCTCCCATGTTCCGGCCTTGGCAGCCGTCGAGGTATATTTGAAGCCGATCTGGATCTTCTTGCCGGCGAATGCGCTCAGCGAGACGTTGCCACTGCCGACGAAAGTCCATGAAAGCTGAGCGGGCATCGTTATGCCTGATAACTGCTGCCATGCACCCCCCTCTTCTCGGGCCCAGACGCTTACCTCCTTGACGGCGGTGGCGATGTCGGCAAAGAAGTTGAGGGCATGGTCGAAGGTCAGCACGGGGCTTCCGGCAGCTTTCGAGAGGTCGACCACCGACGAGATGAGCCACGATTCTGACTCATAATTCGTCTGTGTTGTCTTATCGAAAGCTGTAGCTACCATTCCGAACTGCGTCGAATGGGTCCATACAGCCGCCATTCCCGAGGGAAGCTTGACATTCTCTATCGTGAACGCTCCCTGCGAAGCAGCGAAAGTCTCGTTGAGAAGATCGTTCGCCGACGGGGTGTCGCCGCCGGGAGTCTCCGAGAAACCTGTGCAGTCGGCCGAGCTGTTGAGGATGAGCTGCGGTGTCTGGTTGTAGTAAGTGACGATAGCTGTTACATTACCCGTTCCGGCGGGAAGCTTCTGACTACCCCAGTCGGCATAGGCGCTTGTGCGCACGATGACGGTGTTGCCCGAAGCGTCGAGAAGGTCTACGCTCGTAGCCTGACCGTTCTCTACGAACGTTCCTGTTCCACCCTTGGCGAAGTGGACGCCGGCGAGCTTGACATAGGCGGCGCTCCATTTGCGGGCGGCGCTGTTGAAGTTCGGGATTGTGGCATCGAAAGACTTGATATCGGCCGGATTCGGCGAGCCGGTTATCGAGGCGTGGGTTGCCCACTCGCTCTCGTCGAGACGGTCGGGCTGCGGAGTTCCGTTATAGTCGCCGAGTGCGCCGACCTGAAGCATACCCTGACGGCGTCCGATATAGAGTCCGGTCAGGTTGACGTTGACAGCCTGTCCGACGGGATATTCCTGATAGAGGCGGCTCTTGTTGATGGAGAACATGAGGGCGCCGGTAGCATCCTGAGCGAAAAGCTGCTTGTAGACGTTGCCGCTCTGGTCGTTCGAGAATACACGCACAGTGACGATCATGTCCTTGCCGTCGTCGGTCTGCCCGATCTGCTCGCAGTAGTTGAGATCGTCTTTCCAGTATTTGGCGAGCACCTGCTCTACGGTGACAGTGGCCTCAGGCACAGCGGGAACGTCACCGCCGGGATTGTCGTCGATGCCCTCGAAACCGATACAGTCGCTGAGGTCACGGATAAGGAGCTGCCAGTTGGTTCCGTAATAGCTGAGTATGCAGACGAGCGAACCGGTTCCCTTAGGCATGAGTTTCTGCGAGAATGTGGCGTAGTTGCTCATTCTGAGTGTCATGCGGTTGCCGTTTTCGTCGACGAGAGTGCGGTTGGTGCTCTCAGAGGGGCTGCAGAATGTCAGTGTACCTCCGCCCTGGAACGACACATTGTCGAGGCGGATGAGACGGCTCTGCATTCGGGCGATCTCCTGACCTGTCGTCATGGCCTGAATCTCGTCCATGGTGGTCGTCAGAGTGTCGACCAGCGACATATCGGGAAGCCCGTTGACCTGAGCGTGTTCCTTGAATTTATCGGCGTCGAGGAAGGTTACCTCGTAGCCGTCCTGATAGACTTCAGGCTCGCCGATCTGCTGCAGGCCGTTGTATTTGCCTATCGACATACCGGTGAGGTCGATGACCACCTCCTGGCCGACCTTATAATATTGCGACATATTCGACTCATTCAGCGAAATCGCCAGTGCCGCCGTCTCGTCCTGAATGATGAGGCTTTTGTAGACGTTGCCGCTGGCACAGTTATTGGTGACGCGGCCGGCCACGATGATGTGCGAGCCGTCTTCACGGTCGCCGATTGTGACGGCATAGTTGCGGTCGTCCTGCCAGTAGGCTTCCTTTACCTCGGCAATGGTTGTATTGGCCTCGATTGTGGCGTGGGGAACCTCGACGGGGGGATAGTCGAGATCATTGTCGCAGCCGGTCAGCGACCAGAGCGCCGACGTGGCCACGAAGGCTGCCATGAGGGATTTATTGAGTTTCATTGTTTCAGATTGTTGAATTTGACATTAGAAACGCACACCGACATTGAAGAACACTTTTATGCCCTGGGCATAGAAGTAGCGGTTAGGATACTTCGTGGTCGAATAGTTGGTGTAGTCGAAACGACCCTGCTGGTAGCCGTAGGTCATGATCTTGCGGTTGTTGAGGATGTTGTCGACGTTGAGATTCAGGTTGAGCGACACCTTTCGGTTAATATAGATAACCTTGCCTATCGAGGCGTTAAGCACGAAAGCGTCGTTGAGCTTCTCCTGATCGGCGAGCTGGCGCATCTTTTCTTCGAGCAAGGCCTCGGTGGGCTGGTCGAAGCCCTGCCAGAGGTTGGGGAGCACTTCGTGGCGCACCGGCGAAAGGTTTACATAAGCGTTGTCCATCCACGACGCATTGATGTTGAAGAACCACTGGTGGGGAGCGGCGTAGTCGATGCCGATGTTGACGGCCGTCTGAGGTGTGCCGCCGACGCGGAAGTTCTTAAGGTAGACAACCTGAGTGGTGTCGGGCTGGGCGCCGTTCTCATATGAGCGCGTTCCGGTCGGACGGTTCTTGTAGCGGTAGCTGGCGAAGGTTGCTGCGGCGCTGACGGTGATCGAGGGGGTGATCTTGTAGGCTGCGCCGATCTCGACGCCGGCATGGCGTTTGTGGATTCCCTTGAGCACGTAGTTCATGAAGGTCGAATACTGGTCGTCGTAGAACGAAGTGCGCTCTGTCAGATCGTACATTTCGGTCCAGAAACCGGTGATCGATCCGCGGAAACGGCGGTAGTTCCAGATATAGGCGATGTCACCCGAGACGATGCGCGAAGTTGTCAGGTCGTCGATGGCGTCGTCCTTGATGCGCGGCGAAACGTAGCTGTATTCAAACAGCGGGGCGCGGGTCTCGTAGCCGGCATGGGCGGCGATGAAGTTGTTGCCGTCGATCTTATAGGTGGCGCCGACCTTGATGGCGCCCGTGTCGAAGCGGTGCATCGAGCCTTTGCCTTTCGAATTCTCGGG
>OHAU01003572.1_pt1 | contig 12201 bp, 8 predicted proteins | sample 1577181 | NCBI WGS metagenome assembly OHAU01 (sample SAMEA3541472, study PRJEB24748) | human gut metagenome | biome: human gut; feature: human-associated habitat; material: faeces | place: China | collected 2012
ATACATGGATGGCTTCGGGCAGTGATACAGCTGTTGTATTTTCTGTTCCTTCCATCTGCTTATACAGCGGCTTTTGCAGGCGTTAAATATATTTTTACACAGTTAGGCGCGGGAGAAAAAATTGGTTTGACTTCTTTTGTGTCTGTGCTGATTGTCCTGTGTCTGTATACCATTGTATTCGGGCGTTTCTTCTGTGGATTTGCCTGTGCATTCGGAAGTTTTGGGGATGCGGTTCACTTTGTCTATGTGTGGATTTGCAAAAAAATCAAGAAAAAGCCGGTGAAACTGCCGGAAACAGTGACTTCAAAACTCTCAATGGTGAAATACGTTGTGCTGGCTGTGATTGTACTCCTTTGCTTCAAAGGTGTGTACAGCCAGACACAGGGGTACAGCCCATGGGATGTTTTCTCTATGCTGCATGCCTTTAACTTTAAGTTAGGCGGCTATCTGCTGGGAATTGTCCTGCTGGTACTGATTATGGTGGGCATGGCTCTTCAGGAAAGATTTTTCTGTCGATTCCTGTGTCCGATGGGTGCAGTATTCTCATTACTGCCGATGCTGCCGTTCTTCACCCTTAAGAGAGAACGGGAACAGTGCATCAAAGGCTGCAGTGCCTGTACCAAACAATGTCCGTCAGACATCGGTCTGCCGGAGACCGGTTCGCTGGATGTCAGCGGTGACTGTTTCCAGTGCCAGAAATGTATTGATACCTGTCCACGGATGAATATCCATTGCGGACTGCCGGGCATCAAAGGCAATGAAGTGGTATTCACTGTGATCAGGGCATTGATTTTATTTGGCCTGTTTATCTGGCTGGGCATTTAAGCAATGGCGAAAAAACGCCGAAGAATATGTTATTCAATCAAAAAACAGGGGCTGGGCTGCTATTGGCAGACAGCTCCATAAAAAGGATTAATGATTAGTGTGTGCTAACGCTGATTTTTAATAAATGGCTCGATTTGAGTCGGATTTATATTAATTTCATAATACAAATTTCATACTTACAAGGAGGACGATATGAAAAAGAATGAATTAATTAATAAGACATTGGCCGGCCTGATGATTGCAGCAATGACAGCCGGCGTGTGCCCGACAACTGCATTTGCGGTGACTGGGGTACAGGTAGCGAAGGATGGAACTTATACAGCAACTGCGCATGTAACAGATGAGGATGGAGATGGATGGAGCGAATATGATGTTGCTGTTTCACTGGAAGTAAAGGATGGCAAATTTGCTAATATTACTGTAACGCCGAGTGATTCGTATGATTCAGAAAGTGATGACTATTTTAACTGGGCAAAAGATGGAAAAGTTAATAAAAAAACAGGTGTTGAATATAAAGGATTCAGTTCTTTGGTAGGTCAGGATGCTACCGATGATAATGCAGCAAATGGCTGGGATATTGTTTCAAGAGCAACCTGTACATCCAAGGCAGTTAAATCAGCGCTTGCGGAGATGCTTAAAGGTGCGTCAGAAGCAGTAAAAGTTGATACAACAGCGCTTCAGGCAGCAATTGATGAAGCGAAGAGATTAAATGAGTCAGATTATACAGCAGACAGCTGGGCAAAGTTTGCAACAGCACTTGAAGCAGCAGAAAAAGCATTAACTTCTGACAGCCAGGATGATGTAAATAATGCAACAACTGCTTTAAAAGAAGCACAGGCTAAGCTTCAGGCTCAAGTAAAAGTTGATACAACAGCGCTTCAGACAGCAATTGATGAAGCAAAGAAATTAAATGAATCAGATTATACAGCAAACAGTTGGAAAACTTTTGTAGAAGCGCTTGCAGCAGCAGAAAAGGCAACAGCAGCAACAGATCAGACAACAGTTGATGAAGCACTGAAAAATCTGACTGATGCGCAGAAAGCACTTGTAAAGGCAACTGTTTCCACAGACGTTTATGTTCTGATGAACATTCCGTATGACAAGTTCTATGAAGCAGAGGGCGATAAGGATGATGTTGATGCTGTAACATCTGCTACGCTGAATAAAACAAGGTCAAGTCTGGCAGCAGGTTCTTACCATGTAAATAGTGATGGTTCAGATATTACAGGTGTGACATATCCGGTTAAGATTTCTGATGCATCCGTTTTGGAAAACTATAAGAAGATTACTGATGACAGCAAGGTTGACATTACTACATCAATAAAGGGGAAGACATCAACAAAGACTTATACGGGGAAAGATGCATTATTTGAAAGTGACAGTTACTCTTATTACATTTTGAGCGAAACGCCTTCCTACTATAAAGAAGCGACTGTTAATGAAGATGGTTCTTTAAGCTTTGGTAAAGCAGAAGGCGCGAAAGTACAGACACTGAGTAATGTGACTGCGGATTTCAGAACTTCATCAAACTACGGTGATTATCAGATGAATCTTTCAGGTTTGCCAGATGATATTACAACAGTGTATGGTGTTGTTGTAGGAACAAAGGAAGGCGATAGCTATGGCCTTCGTCATGTAGAGAATATCTGGAAAAAATCTAAGCTGGCATGGAGCACAGGTTTTGTGACAGAAGCGCACGGCAACCAGCTTCAGTATAAGGATTATGTTCCAATGATGGGACAGACAATCAACAAGATTACGTATTACACCAATGCAGGTGTTTATGAAATCCCTGTAGATATCAAAGTCCCTTTTAAATTTAATGGTAGTGTCAATGTTGAGGATGGTAAGGCTTCAGATGGCAGCGTATCAGCAACTGTTGAAGGTCTTCCGAAAGATTATGCTGCTGAATACAGTGTGGATGGACTCAGTGATGTCAAGTTTGAAAATGGCAAGCTGACATTTGCAGCTAAACAGGCCAGAGGTGGAAGATACACATTGACTGTATCTGATAAGAGTAAAAAATATGCGAGCCTGACAGCAGGGTTTGTATTGTCATCAGAATTAACCCCGATTGCGTATGATAGTGACAAAGAGGCTCTTGTGGCTGCAGATGGCTATACAGCAGATGATGTGAATGCTTATGTAAAGAATATTAAGTCCGTTTCTGTAAAAGGTAAAGCTTATAACGCAACAGACAAAGGCAGTGTGATTAATGCAGACGGCACAATTAATACTGCTGCAAAACCATTTGCGGATGCGAAGGATGGTCAGGAATTTGAGATTGAAGTGATATCTGAAGGGTATGATAATAACTACAAATTTACATACAAAGCAAACACTCAGTACAAGTATGTTTATGCTGGTCTGACATGGGCTGAATATTGGGCAAATGAGGCTGTTTATGCAGCCGGTGATGATTCAAAATCTGAAGCTGTAGATAAACGAGGTGAGTCTGATAAAGGCGCTTTTGATACAGTCACAAGAGCAACAGCCAATCATGGTCTGCACAGAGGAAGTTTCCAGTGTATCGCAACAATTTATGATGCAGACGGAAACAGCTATAAAGTAGCAGGCTGGAAATCAGCATCAGAGCTGTTATTGACAGATGGAAGTACAGTTGCTTTCGACTCAAAGGCAAAGACAGTTAATGGAAAAACATTTGATCATTATGAGGTAACAGGACTGAAATATGTACCTGTAAAAGTAGCAGCAGCAGATTATGAAGATTTCTGCGAGAAATATGTGGTAGTAGAAAATGGCGGCACTCTGACCGGCGGCTTTTCAGAACTCAACCTGTCATCCTACACTGAAAAAGCCAGTGTAACAGTCGGAACAAACGGCTTAAAGACAGCAACAAAGAACACAGACGGAACATTCAGCTTTTCAGCAAGCAAAAATGGACCTGGTTCAGGTATTTCCGGTCAGTCATTAAAAGCTCTGTCAGCAGATGAAGCAGGCCTGACCGTGAAAGAAGCAAAGGGTTCTTATGGTGAATTTTTAAGAGTTGATCTGACAGGAAATTATGGTGATCTTGGTTCCAACATGCAGGCTGTAACATGGACATACTATGGAAATGACAGTACTTACACAACACCACTGAGAACATTTGGTACAAAGTTTGCGGCAGATAACTGGATGCATAAATCAATGGGTATTCAGCTTGGATTGACAGATTCAAAAAGATGCCAGCTTCCGGAAGGAACAGACGGTACAGGATACTGGACAATTACAATTAGAGCCCTCGGCTATGAAAATGCAACATATAAGTTCAAGGCAACGGATAAAAATATTGTCAAAGGCGATGATGCTGTCCAGGATACAAGCAAACTTGAAGCAGCTATTAAAGAGGCAGAAGGTCTAAGTGCAGATGATTACACAGAAGGCAGCTGGAAAACAATGCAGTTAGAACTTGCAGAAGCTAAGGAGGAACTTGCAAAGCCTCATACACAGTCAACTGTAGATGAAGCAACAAAACATCTGAATGAAGCGATTAAAGCACTTGTAAAAGTTCAGAATGAGCAGGCAACATATGTACTTATGAATATTCCTTATGATAAATTCTATGCTGCAGAAGGTGATGATGATGCTGATGCTGTCACATCCGCAACACTGAACAAGACAAGATCAAGTCTTGCAGCCGGTTCTTATCATGTGAACAGTGATGGATCAGATATCACAGGTATTGTTTATCCGGTTAAGCTCAGTGATGCATCAGCACTTGAGAAGCTGACTCAGGTTACAGACAGTAGCAAAGTTGATATTACCGTATCAATGAGAGGCAAAGAGACAACAACAACTTACGAAGGTAAAGATGCATTATTTGAAAGTGCAAGCTATTCTTATTATGTTTTAAGTGAAGCCCCATCTTATTATAAAGAAGCAACAGTTAATGAAGATGGTACATTAAGCTTTGGAAAAGTTGAAGGTACAAAAGCTAAGACATTGAGTGGTGTAACTGCAAAATTCTCAACTTCATCCAGATATGGCGATTATCAGATTAATCTTTCCGGACTTCCGGATGATATTACAACCGTTTATGGTGTTGTCGTAGGCACAAAAGAAGGTTCAAATTACGGCATGCGTCATCTTGAAAATATCTGGAGTATTTCTGAACTGGCATGGAGTACAGGATTTGTAACAACAGCACATGGTAGCCCGCTTCAGTACAAAGATTATGAGAATATGATGGGCCAGACAATCAATAAGATTACATATTACACCAATGCAGGTATTTATGAAATTCCTGTAGATATCAAAGTCCCGGTTAAATTCACACATGATCTTGAAGTAGCCAATGCAGCCGTTACAGCAGGCAAGACAGAAGTTACTGTAACCGGTCTGCCGGATGATTATGCTGCTGAATACAAAGTAGATGGCCTTGACGGGGTAAGCGTTCAGAATGGTGTATTAACATTCAGCAATGCACAGAAAGGTAAATACACATTAACAATTTCTGATAAGAATGACAAATATGCAGATATTACAACAGAATTTGAACTTTATACAGAAGCAATGCCAGCTGCATATGATGCGGATAAGAAGGCACTTGTTAAGACCGCAGATGCGACAGATGAAGAATTTGCTGATTACATCAAGAATATTACAAGTGTTAATGTCAATGGTACAGATTACAAAGCATCAGGTCGTGGTGCAACAGTTATTATTAATAAAGATGGTTCTATTAAGACAAATGCAGCACCATTTGCAGAAGGTGATACATTTGAGATCACAGTAAGTGCAACTGGTTACTTACCACAGAGTTTCACTTATACAACAAAAGTGGCGCCTGCTCCAGCAGAAGTCAACACAGCAACGCTTGAAGCAACTATTGCCAAGGCAGAAGGACTGAAAGAGGCTGGTTACACAGCAGACAGCTGGAAAGCAATGCAGACAGAACTTGCAACTGCTAAAGCCGCCCTTGAGGCAAAAGAATCCCAGGATGCAGTTGACGCCGCAGCTGCAAGCCTTCAGGCTTCCATGGATGCACTGAAAGCAGTAACACCTGCTGAATCAGAGGATGACAAGAAAGATGAGACAGAAGCTGTGGATACAGCGGCGCTCGAAAAAGTGATTGCGACAGCGAAGGGACTCAATAAGAATGATTATACAGCTACAACATGGACGACCATGCAGGCTGCATTAACCAATGCTGAAAAAGCCCTTGAAGCAAAAGAATCACAGACATCTGTAGATGAAGCGGCTAAGACATTGCAGGCAGCAATTGGTGGTCTGAAGAAGGCTTCTGCAACAACGACAACCACCGACGACAAGAAGAATAACAACAACAGCAGCAACAAGAACAATAATAACAGCAATACGAATAACAATAAGAACAATACAACAAATAGTTCTACAAATAAGAACAGCACAACTAGTCCAAAGACAGGCGATCCTGTCAGCGTGATGGGATTACTTGGCGCAGCTATTTCCTCTGTTGGCCTTGGTGGTCTTGGATTGAAACTCAGAAAGAGATCCAGAAAACAGAAATAATGATGCGTTGTAATCAGTAAGCAACATGCAAAAAGCAGCAATCATCGAAAGATGACGGCTGCTTTTTGTGTTATATGTCAGATGAGTGGTGATTAGGCTTCTCTGATCAGTGTCAGTAACATTTTAAACTGCGTGATAGCTTTAACGGCATGCGGAACACCACAAGGCAAAATAATCGCATGTCCGCCTGTGACACGGTTTGGTGTGCCGTCAATCGTAATCTCAGCTTCGCCTTCGAGAACAAAAGCCATTGCATCGCCGCCTGCCGCATGCGTGCTGATGGCTTCACCGGCATCAAAAGCGAAAAGTGTCATGCCGGATGCTGGCTGCTGGGCAAGTGTCAGACTGACAACTTTGCCACTTTCATACTGAACCTGGTCTGCCACTGAAAATGGGGTTGCTTTTTCTACATTTTTAATCAATTCCATTGTATAATCCTCCCTGGATAAAATGCTTTGAATGTATATATCTATTTCTGTAACGTCATCTGCAGGAGTTTAAAACCGCCTGCACCGCCAATCGCATGCGATGTTCCAGATGGAATCATCAAACTGTCGCCGGTTTTCAGCAGATATTTGGCATTGCCAATAAAAAGTGGCATTTCGCCTTCAAGTACAGTGTAAAGGGTATCACCAAAATAAATTTCCTCACTGACACTTTCACCAGAACCAAAAGCCATCAGCATGATTTGACAGGTGTCACTTTTAGAAAGTGACATGCTGACGACACGGCCTTCACGGATATCGATCAGAGAAGCCAGGTTTGCGGGGGCGTCAGTTGGAAGATTGCGTAAAGTATCCATAAAATGCGTTCCTCCTATTAAATATCAGTTTATCTTAGTTTGTACGATAAGTCTGTTGTTATAACAACAAAAAAAGTCACTTTTATAAGGGAATGCTTTTATCACAAGCGTATTTCTGATATGATAGGAACAAAAGAAATGAGGGGAAAGCAAATGACAGAAGTAAAAATTTTATATGAAGATAAAGATATCATTGTTGTTGTCAAGCCAGCCGGGATGGCTTCTCAGGAAGAACGGTCGGTGGATGTGGATATGGTCAGCTGGCTGAAGACTTATTTAGTATGCCAGAAGAAAGTCAAAGGAATGCCCTATATTGGTGTGATTCATCGTCTGGATAAGCCAGTGGGTGGTGTGATGGTGTATGCCAAAACGCAGCAGGCAGCAGCGAAGCTCAGTGAACAGGTACGAAATAATAAGATGACCAAAGAATATCTGGCGGTTTTGACCGGCACACTTCCAAAGAAAGAAGGACGGTTGGAAGACATGCTGCTTAGCAATGGCAAAACGAATCGGACAGAAGTTGTGGAGGGGAAAATAGCAGGTGCAAAAAAAGCAGTGCTCGAATATAAAGTGAAGCGGACGAAATTTGAAGAAGGACAGCAGTATTCATTGGTGAATGTTCATTTGATCACAGGGCGAAGACATCAGATCCGTGTTCAGATGGCGCATGCTGGAGCAGGCCTGTGGGGAGATACAAGGTATAATCCAGTATTTGCGGATCAAAAAGGCTGGTTTAATCTGGCACTTTTTGCCTGGCATCTGGAATTTGATCATCCGGTGACAAAGAAGCATCTTATTTTTAAAGAACCGGCAGGACCACAGATTACAGCACATTTTAAGGCAGAAGAATGTAAATAATTTTGTCGATAAATTTCTGTTGACGTACAGAAAACCGTACGTTATCATAAGAATATAGAAGAATGGAGGTGCTGAAATGTTGGCTGTAAATTATACTTGCTTACGTGATAATATGAAACGATGCATGGATCAAGTGACAGATGATTATGAAACAATAATTGTTACACGGAAGAATAATAAAAATGTCGTCATGATGTCTGAGGAAATGTACAACAATTTAATGGAGAATGTTCACATTGTCAGCAGTAAAGCAAATTTTGAATGGTTAATGCAATCTAAACAGCAATTGGAAGCAGGAAATTTTTCACAGCATGAATTGGCAGAGGTGGATGATGAATAAAGTGTTTACTTCAAATGGATGGGAGGATTACATCTATTGGCAAACTGAAGATAAAAAAACACTGAAGAAGATAAATACATTATTAAAAGATATTGATCGGAATGGTAATGAAGGTATCGGAAAACCAGAGCCTCTTATTGGCAATTTATCTGGATTTTGGAGTCGGAGAATTAATGAAAAGGATAGATTAATTTATAAAATTGACGAGTACAATATTTATATCCTGTCCTGTCGATATCATTATAATGATATATAGTGGAGTGAATTAGAAGATGAACAGAACAGTGATGATCAGATTGGCGACACCGAAGGATGCTGCTGAGATGTTAAAAATATATGCCCATTATGTGGTAAATACAGCGATTTCATTTGAGTATGAAGTACCGTCGGAAGAAGAATTCAGAGAAAGAATCGAAAGCACTCTTAAGCGGTATCCCTATATCGTGGCTGAACAGGAAGGCCATATCATCGGCTATGCGTATGTATCGATTTTCCATGAGAGAAAGGCTTATGATTGGGCTGTGGAAACATCGATTTATGTGGATAAAGACTACAAACGCAGCGGCTGCGGAAAACTTTTGTACCAGGCACTCGAGAAGATTCTCAAGAAACAGCATGTCAGCAATCTGTATGCCTGCATTGCCTATACAGAGCATGAGGACGAACATCTGACAAATGACAGTATGCATTTTCATGAGCATCTGGGATATGAATTGGTGGGCACATTTAAGAAGTGCGGCTATAAGTTCAATAGATGGTATGACATGATCTGGATGGAGAAGATGATCGGCGAACATCCAGAGATGCCGGAAGCATTTATTCCGTTTTCGGTACTTCATCATTCTAAAATATAGAAACTTATTTGAATAAAATGATACTATTTGATACTTTTGAGTGGAATTAGATTGACGAAGACGGGAATCAATGTGATAGTGGTAACAGAGGTGATGAACCAGCTGCAGAAAATTGCAGAAGATAAAGGAATTTTTTGCAAGCATATTGAAGTGGAAGAGCGGAATGACTTTATTTCACAGCTGGCAAGTTGTTCACAGGCCTTTTTGCGTAGAATCAGTATGGTAGAAAATTTTCGTCATCTGATTCAAAAGCCATTAGATGCGATTAAATCGCTCGTGGTTTCTTTTGATCCGAATGAGAATACATTTTCATTGCCTTTACAGGAGAAAGAACTTTATAAAACGACGAATTTGACCCAGAGCTTGACAGATGTATTGACGGCATTGGGAGAGGCGGCATATAAAGCGGAAATACCTATTTGTTTTTTTATTGACGAAATTCAATACATGAAATCATCAGAACTGGGTGCTTTGATTGCAGCATTGCATAGAGCCAATCAGTTAGGATATCCAATTATGATTATTGGAGCAGGTTTACCGAAAATCTATACCATGTTGTCGGAAGAAAAGTCATATTCGGAGAGATTGTTTTTATATACAGAAATTGATTCGTTAGAAGCCGTGCAGGCAGAAGCAGCAATCAGAAAACCAGCCGAGAAATTGAATGTGACGTATACAGAAGAAGCAGTTCAGAAGATTATTGAAGTCACTAAAGGATATCCTTTTTTTATTCAGCAGTTTTGCCAGATTATCTTTCAAAATACAGAGCATAAGGAAATTAATATTCATGATGTGAATGATAGTGTGGCTTCATTTTTTAAAGTATTGGATAAAGGTTTCTTTAGGGTGCGATATGAAAGATGTTCGGAGGCTGATAAAAAATTTATATTTGCGATGGTGAGTTGTGGAGAACTGCCGTGCACGATTTCAAATATTGCCAAAGCGATGAAAAAGCCGGTTAATTCCATTTCCACATCAAGAGCACAATTAATCAATAAAGGGATTATTTATTCGGTGAAATATAAAGAACTGGACTTTACGGTCCCTGAATTTGATGGTTTTATCAAACGTTTGGAAGAATATCAGGAATGGATGAAAGAATGTGAATAGGCCAAAATAAACCTCACAGTCAAAGTGAGGTTCGTTTTGGCTTAAAGCATTTTATGAGAAGTGCAAGATGTTATCTTGACAAAAAGAAGCGGCTGTCATAAAATGTAACTGTTCAGAGCTTTTTTGGGTTTCGAACATATTTAAATAACATGAATGACGATGAAGAGGATCAGTAGTCTGTGTCAATGGCCCAGAGAAGATATCAGTGGTGTGAGATATCTCCATATGTACAGGTGAACCTGCCTTGGAGTTCTGTATGAAAATACAGCGCATGTCCGGCGTTAGGGACAATTGAGAGGAAGTTTTTATTACAATAATAGAAAGACTTCAAATAGGGTGGTACCGCCGAATGAAATTTGGTCCCTGTTCAGCCGATGGCTGGCAGTGGAAGGAATAGATAAGGGGAAGTGCTTTCTGCTGCAGCAGAGCGTACTTCCCCTTTTGCTGTCAAAAAGGCAGTAAGAGACTGATGTTGCGCCAATTGGCGTATCGTAAAAGATGAGATATAGGAGGCTGTAAAAATGGCAAAAGAAAAGAAGCAGGTTCGTGAGATTACATCCATGAGCGAAGATTTTGCGCAGTGGTATACAGACGTTGTTGTCAAAGCAGGTCTGATTGGTTATACAAGCGTTAAAGGTTGCATGGCAATTAAACCGGCAGGTTATGCGATCTGGGAAAATATCCAGCATGAATTGGATAAACGTTTCAAGGCAACAGGTGTTGAAAATGTTTATATGCCAATGTTTATTCCTGAAAGTCTGCTCCAGAAAGAGAAAGACCATGTAGAAGGTTTTGCACCGGAAGTTGCATGGGTAACCCATGGCGGTCTGAATGAACTTCAGGAAAGAATGTGTGTCCGCCCAACATCCGAGACATTATTCTGCGATTTCTATGCCAAAGAAATCCAGTCCTATCGTGATCTGCCAAAGATGTACAATCAGTGGTGTTCCGTTGTAAGATGGGAAAAAGAGACACGTCCGTTCCTGCGTTCCAGAGAATTCCTGTGGCAGGAAGGCCATACCGCCCATGCTACAGCAGAAGAATCCAAAGAGAGAACAGAGCAGATGCTGAATCTTTATGCGGATTTCTGTGAGCAGGTATTGGCTATGCCTGTTATCAGAGGTCAGAAGACAGAGAAGGAGAAATTTGCCGGTGCAGAAGCAACCTATACAATTGAAGCGCTGATGCATGATGGCAAGGCACTGCAGTCCGGTACGAGCCACAACTTCGGCGACGGCTTTGCAAAAGCCTTCGGTATTCAGTTTACAGATAAGGATAATAAGCTGAAATATGTGCATCAGACCTCCTGGGGTGTGACGACCCGTCTGATCGGTGCGCTGATCATGGTACACGGTGATAACTCCGGTCTGGTTCTGCCTCCTAAGGTTGCTCCGACACAGGTTGTGATCATTCCGATCCAGCAGAGAAAAGAGGGCGTACTGGATAAGGCATATGAATTAAAAGATCGTCTTTCCAACTTCCGCGTAAAAGTGGACGATACCGATAAGAGCCCCGGCTGGAAATTTGCAGAGGCTGAAATGCGTGGTATTCCGGTTCGTGTTGAGATCGGACCTAAGGATATCGAAGCAGGCAAATGCGTTCTGGCACGCAGAGATACCGGTGAAAAGCTCGAATGCGCATTAGACGAGCTGGAAGCAAAGATTGCAGAGCTGATGGAAACGATCCAGAAAGCAAGAAAGCACAGAGAATCCCATACCTATGTTGCAAAGAATATGGAAGAAATGGGTAATATCTTAAATAACACTCCCGGATTTGTAAAGGCGATGTGGTGCGGATGCCAGGAGTGCGAGGACAAGATCAAAGAGCAGTTTGCAGCAACAAGCCGCTGCATGCCGTTCGAGCAGGAAACATTGTCCGATACCTGTGTATGCTGCGGAAAGCCTGCAAAGAAGATGGTT
>OHAU01003580.1_pt1 | contig 12157 bp, 8 predicted proteins | sample 1577181 | NCBI WGS metagenome assembly OHAU01 (sample SAMEA3541472, study PRJEB24748) | human gut metagenome | biome: human gut; feature: human-associated habitat; material: faeces | place: China | collected 2012
TACCGCTATGCCGGAGGAGAGGTCTATGTATATTTTTCCCGCATTGTCCCAGACTACGGAGCCCTTGCCGCCTTCAACCGTCAAAGGAAACCTCGCATAAGTCCCGGCGATATATTCTTTGTCCTGCTTTTGTACCGTATCCATAATATTCTCCTTTTCAGGCTGTGAACATCGTGCCCATGCCCTCGTCAGTCAGCATCTCGATGAGTATCGAGTGCGGTATCCTGCCGTCGATAATAAAGACCCTGTGTACGCCCAATTTTATCGCGTCAATGCAGCATTCGGCCTTCGGGATCATGCCGCCGCCGATAACTCCGCTGTCTATGAGCGTGGGAACTTCGTCCGCCTTTATGACCGAAATGAGCGTGTTCGGGTCGTCTCTGTCTTGGAGGATTCCGCTGATATCCGTCATGGATATCAGACTCTCCGCATTGAGCGCGCCCGCTATCTTCGCTGCGGCGGTGTCCGCGTTTATGTTATATATATTGCCCTCGCCGTCGCAGCCGACGGTCGAAACTATCGGGATATAGCCCTTGTCTATAATATCGAGTATCGGCTGAATGTTTACGTTTGTTATCTCGCCGACGAAGCCGAACTTCTCGTCTTTCATCCTGGCCTCTATCATATGTCCGTCTATACCGGAGAGCCCGATAGCCTTGCCGCCCTTGTTTTCGACGAGGTTCACCAGGCTCTTGTTGACCTTGCCTGCGAGCACCATCTGAACGACGTCGGCGGTCTCTTTATCTGTGACGCGCAGCCCGTCGACGAACTCGCTCTTTTTGCCGATTTTTTGAAGAGTATCCGTTATCTCGGGGCCGCCGCCGTGAATCAGAACGACCTTTACGCCGATGAGCCAGAGCAGAACGATGTCGCGCATTACCGAATCCTTCAGCTTGTCGCTCGTCATTGCGTTGCCGCCGTATTTGACAACGACTATCTTATCGGCGTATTCCTGTATGTAAGGCAGCGCGTGGACGAGCACTCTTGCGCGCTCCGCATTTGAAATATTCATCTTTTTTCCTCCGTTTCGCGTGTCAGGTGCGGTAGTCGCCGTTTATCTTCACATAGTCGTAAGTGAGGTCACAGCCCCACGCGGTCGAAGAAGCGCCGCCGCTTTTTAAATCGATGAGAATATCTATCTCGTTTTCCGAGAGTATCTCCTTTGCCTTTTCCTCCGAAAAATCGACTCCCGCGCCGTTTTCGCAGACGGAAATCGAGCCCTTGGCGGACTTGAAAACGACGTCAATTTTGTTTACGTCAACATCGGCGCCGCTGTAGCCTATCGCGCAGAGGACTCGTCCCCAGTTGGCGTCCGCGCCGAACATGGCGGCCTTGGTCAGCGACGAGCAGACAACGCTCTTGGCAACGGTCTTGGCGATGTCCTCATTTTGAGCGCCGCTTACCTTGCATTCGAGCAGCTTTGTGGCGCCCTCGCCGTCGGCGGCAATGCTGCGGCAGAGGTTGACGTTTACCGTGTTTAAAGCCTTCATAAATTCGCCGAAGTCCTCGCCCTCGCTGTCTATCTCCGTGTTCCCGGCGAGCCCGTTTGCGAGCACGGCTACCATATCGTTAGTCGAGGTGTCGCCGTCAATGCTTATCATGTTGAAGGTCTCCGCGATGTCGCAGGAGAGGGCTTTTTTCAGCATCTCGCCGCTTATCGCGCAGTCGGTAGTTATGAAAACGAGCATAGTTGCCATGTTGGGATGAATCATGCCCGAGCCCTTTGCTATGCCGCCGATTTTGCATTCGACTCCGCCTATCTCGAAGCTCACGGCTATCTCTTTCTTTACTGTGTCGGTAGTCATTATCGCCTCCGCCGCCGCCTCGGAGCAGTCGCCGAGCCCTGCTTTGAGCGCGGGAATGCCGGAGGCTATGGGGTCGATGCTCAGCGGCTGACCGATAACGCCGGTAGAAGCGACTATAACGTCGGATGCTTTTATCCCGAGAGCGCACGCCGCAAGCTCGCTTGTGCGCTCGGCTATCTCTATGCCGTTTGCGTTGCAGGTGTTCGCGTTTCCGCTGTTGCAGATAATCGCCTGAGCTTTGCCGTTTTCAAGATGATTTTTTGTCACCGTCAGCGGCGCGCCCTTGACGAGATTTGTGGTGTATACGGCTGCCGCGTCGGCGATTTTTTCGCTGTATATGAGGGCGAGATCGCGCTTCGTCCTGTTTTTGCGTATTCCGCAGTGAACGCCGGAAGCCTTGAAGCCCTTTGCGGCGCAGACGCCGCCCGAGATGATTTTCATTTTTGCTTACCTCCCTATATATCAAGCCCGAAGGCCTTGTCCTTGCCCATGACGAGATTCAGGTTTTCGAGTGCGGCGCCCGATGCGCCCTTGCCGAGATTGTCGTATACGGCGGTCAGAAGTATGCGTTCGCCGTTGCCGTAGACGGATATTTTCATGCCGTCCGTGCCTGACAGCGCACCCGCGCACAGAAAGCCGCCGTCATCCGATTTTTCGCTGAAGGTCACTACGGGGCCTCGGTATTTTTCTTTGTAAATGTCGGCGATTTCGTCGAAGGAACAGCCGAGCTGCTCCCCGAACAGCGGGACGGTTACCTGCATTCCGCTGTAAAAATCATCGACTACGGGGCAGAATATCGGAAATTTTTCAATGCCGGTAATGCCAGCCATCTCCTTTAGGTGCTTGTGCTGTTGAGAAAGCCCGTATTGCCTCGGGGCGGACAGCAGGGGCGATTTGTCCGCGCTCTCGTATTCTGCTATCATTTTCTTGCCTCCGCCACTGTAGCCCGTGAGTGAAAAGCAGCTGAGCAGCGCGTCTTTTTTTAGCACGCCCGCTTCTACGAGGGGATAGACCAGCGCGATAAAGCCGCCGGCGTGGCAGCCGGGGACGGCTATTCGCTTTGAATTTTTTATCTTTTCTTCAAACTCTGCGGAGAGCTCCGGGAAGCCGTAAGCCCAGCCCTCGGCGGTGCGGTGTGCGGTCGAGGTGTCGATAATTACGGTGTCGGGGTTTTCGACCAGCCCGACCGCCTCGACGGCCGCGGAGTCGGGCAGACAGAGAAAGGCTGCGTCCGCGCCGTTCAGAGCCCGCTTGCGGCTCTCGGGATCTTTTCTCTCTTTCTCGCCGAGCGTCAGCAGCTCGACGTCGCTCCTTTTCATGAGCCTGTCCTTTATTCTCAGCCCGGTCGTGCCGGCGCTGCCGTCTATAAATATCTTCATGGCATCTCCCGATTTAATGCGTTTTCGGCGAACAGTGGATTTATAAAAATCCCCGAATATTCGCCGACACTGCAAATTTATTCAACTATTTGTTTAATAATATACTACTTTATGTATAAATATGCAAGTATTTTGGACGAATTAATTCATTTTTGTCAATCTGTACCATACCTTCGCACGAGAGAAAACAGCTTTGTAAAAATTGACAAGAGAAGAGCACGGCGCGGGCATAAAATAATATAAAAACCCGCACACGGGCGCAAATAAAAGCAGGATATCTCCGTTTTAGAGATATCCTGCTTTGCTGTATTTTTATTTTATTTTTCGAGGAATCTTGAGAGAAACTCCTGCGTTTTGGGATTCTGCGGATTCTCGAATATATCCTTCGGGCTGCCCTCCTCGCAGATGTGTCCGTCCGCCATGAACACGACATTCGTTGAAACGTCGCGGGCAAACGCCATCTCGTGGGTGACGACAATCATCGTCAGACCCTCGTTTGCAAGGTTGCGCATGACCTCGAGCACCTCGCCGACCATCTGCGGGTCGAGCGCGCTCGTCGGTTCATCGAAGAGCAGAACCTCGGGCTCCATCGCAAGCGCGCGGGCTATTGCGACGCGCTGCTTCTGGCCGCCGGAGAGCTGGGAGGGCTTGGCGTTGATGTAAGGTGCCATGCCGACCTTCTCAAGATAGTGTAGTGCGGACGCCTTGGCCTCAGCCTTGGACTTCTTGAGCACCTTCGTCTGACCTATCATGCAGTTTTTGAGCGCGGACATATTGTTGAAAAGGTTGAACGACTGGAACACCATGCCGACGTGCGAACGGTATGCGCTCGCGCCGCCCTTTATATGGTCTATATTCTTGCCGTGATAGAGTATCTCGCCGGAGGAGGGAGTCTCAAGCAGGTTTATGCAGCGGAGCAATGTCGATTTGCCCGAGCCGGATGCGCCGATTATGCTCGTGACGTCGCCGTGGTTGACCGAGAAGTCAATGTCACGCAGGACTTCGTGGCTGCCGAAGGTTTTGGAAAGATGGTTTATCTGTAAAATAGGCTCTGACATTATCTTTCCTCCTTCTTCTTGGTCTTTTTGACAAATGTGTACATTCCGCTGGTGTGGGCGAGAGAGTCGGTGGTCGAGAGATCGAAGTTCTCCGGACCGTCAAGCTTCTTCTCCCAAAGTCTGAGAATGAGCGAGCATATAACCGTCATTATCAGATAGATGGTCAGCGTTATAACTGCCGACGGGAAGTAGACATATTTTGCGCCGACAATGGCCTTGTGAGCCGCGAAGAGCTCGGCGTAGCCTATAACGAACATGACGGAAGTATCCTTGATGTTGATTATAAGGTTGTTGCCTATCTGCGGGATAATGTTGCGTATGGTCTGCGGAAGAATGACATAGAGCATGGTCTTGAAGTGGTTCATGCCTATGGACTTTGCGCCCTCCGTCTGACCGATATCTATCGACATTATGCCGCCGCGGACGGTTTCGGCCATGTAAGCTCCGGTGTTGATGGAGACAACGAGATATGCCGCGAAGGTCACCTCAAGGTTTATCGCACCGTTCGAGAAGTAGGGCAGGGCATAGTAGATGAATATCGCCTGGATTATCATCGGGGTGCCTCTGAAAACTTCGACGTAGATGCGCACGATAGCCTTGACTATTCCGAGAATGACGCGCTTTACGATATTATCTTTTTTGCCGCACGGAATAGTCTGGATTATTCCGCAGATAAGGCCGATAAGGCAGCCTATGATTGTCGCTATAACAGCGAGCTCAATAGTCTTTAGAGCGCCGGTCAAATACTGCATTGAGCTGTCACTCCAGCACTGAACTATATCGCTCCAAAGCTGGGCAAGCTTGTTCATATCTTGTTATCTCCGTTCTGATTATTGTTGATTACTTTGAAAGGGGCTGAATCTTTGCCGCCTCGTCCATTATTCTGTTGAAATCGTCCTCGCTCATGCCTGCAAGGGCGGAGTTAATCTTATCCTTGAGCTCGGTGTTGCCCTTTCTGACGGAAATACCGATGTTGATGTCGCCCTGGTCAACCTTGAAAGCATCGTCGGGGAGGTTGAGTATCTTCAGGTCGCTGTAAGCGATGAGAGCGCCCTGAGCGGTGGGCATATCGGTGCAGATGAAGTCAACGGCGCCGGTCTCAAGAGCCATGAGCATGGCGGGAGCGGTCTCCTGCGCGGTCTGAAGAAGAGCACCCTTTACCTGCGGAAGGCAGGTGTCATACCAAATGGTTCCGAGCTGCGAGGTGCACTTTGCGCCTGCGAGGTCGGCAAGGGAGGTTGCGTTAGCGTACTTGCTGTTCTGCTTTGTCATGCAAACGATGGTTGCATAGAGGTAGGGGCCTGCGAAATCGACCTGCTGCATACGATCCGCGGTCATCGACTGACCTGCGATAACGGCGTCAACCTTGCCGGTCTGAACTGCGGGGACAAGCGAATCCCAGTCGAGGCGGACGACCTCGAGCTTCCAGCCGTTTGCTTCGCAGATCTTCTTTGCCATCATTATATCGTAGCCGTTGGCGTAATCGCTGGAGTCCTTTATCGGAACAGCGCCGTTGGAGTCATCGCTCTGAGTCCAGTTGTAGGGAGCGTATGCACACTCCATGGCGACGGTCAGAACGCCGTCTTCAACGCCGGTCTTGGCGCTGCCGGGTTTAGTGCTGCACCCTGCAAATAATACTGCGCACATGGCGATGGCCAGAATGGCGGCCACAATTCTCTTCGTTCTGTTCATTGTTTACCATCTCCTGAATAAAATTAAATAAGCCTGCGACCCGAAGAGGTATCACAGGCTTTGTATTTGCTGCTATACTTGCAGAAAAACCGATGATAGCGCTCCACATAAGTCATGTGACAGTCCGTCGCCTGTTCGGCGAGGGCCCAGCGTTACAGCGGCGGCAACCGCGGTATCACTTCGGCGAACTTGCCTTTCTCCAGCTGCCGCTTGCCGGCGTTGCTGCTGGATACTCTTCTCGTTCGCATCCTCTATCAAGTGCTGTCTTAAATTGTCTGTATTATAGCATTGCATTTTCGGCGTGTCAACAGTTTAACGGGCGTTTTCGGTAAAAACGTCGGATTTAACAGCCTTTTGCGCCGTAACTTTTCATTTATTGGTGATTGTGCAAGTAAATTTGCCTAAATTCAAAGGCAGGGAACGGTTTTCACCGCGCCCTGCCGTAAAGAATCAGGCTTATTTTTTCAGGTCGGAGTAGGTCTCCTTCTGCACAACATCGTGTGCGCCGCCCTCGACTATGCTCGTTGCGGAGACAAGGGTCAGCTTCGCTTTCTGCTGCAGCTCGGGGATATTGAGCGCGCCGCAGTTGCACATGGTGGACTTTACCTTGCTCAGCGAGAGCGTGACATTGTCCTTGAGCGTGCCGGCGTAGGGAACATAGGAGTCAACGCCCTCCTCGAACGACAGCTTCTTGTCGCCGCCGAGGTCGTAGCGCTGCCAGTTCCTTGCGCGGTTGGAGCCCTCGCCCCAGTACTCTTTATAATAAGTGCCCTTTATGGAGATCTTGTTTGTCGGGCTCTCGTCAAAGCGCGCGAAGTAGCGGCCGAGCATAAGGAAGTCGGCGCCCATCGCAAGCGCGAGGGTCATGTGGTGGTCGTAGACTATGCCGCCGTCGGAGCAGACGGGGATATATACGCCCGTTCTCTCGAAATATTCGTCTCTCGCCTTGCAGACGTCTATGAGCGCGGAGGCCTGGCCTCTGCCGATGCCTTTTGTCTCGCGGGTAATGCATATGGAGCCGCCGCCGATGCCGACCTTTATGAAGTCTGCGCCCGCCTCGGCGAGGAAGAGGAAGCCCTCTCGGTCAACGACGTTGCCCGCGCCGATTTTGACGCTGTCGCCGTAGTGCTCTCTGACCCATGCGAGGGTGCGCGACTGCCACTCCGAGAAGCCCTCGGAGGAGTCGATGCAGAGAACGTCCGCGCCGGCCTCGACAAGAGCGGGAACACGCTCTGCGTAATCTCTTGTATTGATGCCCGCGCCGACGACGTAGCGCTTGTCCGCGTCGAGGAGCTCGTTGGGGTTGTCCTTATGGGCATCGTAGTCTTTGCGGAAAACAAAATATCTGAGATTGCCCTCGGAATCGACTATGGGCAGGGAGTTGAGCTTGTTGTCCCAGATTATGTCGTTTGCTTCCTTGAGGGTGGTGCTGTCGGGGGCGGTGACGAGCTTTTCACGGGGAGTCATGAAGGACGAGACCTTCTCGTCGCCGGTCATGCGGCTGACGCGGTAATCTCTGCTCGTGACTATGCCGACAAGCCTGCCGTTTGCCGAGCCGTCCTCGGTCACGGCGATAGTGGAGTGGCCGTTTCTCTCCTTGAGCGCGATAACGTCGTTGAGAGTGGCGTCGGGAGTGATGTTCGAGTCGCTGACGACGAAGCCGGCCTTGAAATTCTTTGCCCTTGCGACCATGGCCGCCTCATCCTCTATGCTCTGCGAGCCGAAGATGAACGATACGCCGCCCTCCTTTGCGAGCGCCACGGCGAGCTTCTCACCGGAGACGGACTGCATAATGGCGGAAGTCAGCGGAATGTTGAGCGAAATCGCGGGCTCCTCACCCTTTTTGTACTTGACAAGGGGCGTCTTGAGCGACACATTTGCGGGCACGCACTCGCTCGACGAATAGCCGGGGACGAGCAGATACTCATTAAAGGTATGCGATACTTCGTTGAAATAATAAGCCATTTTATTACCTCCGATATTTATAGAAACTCCGCTCGGCAGAGCTTTTTCTCCGAGCGGAATTATTATCTCAGAACAGACCTGTTATTCTGCCGCTCTCGTCAACATCGATTTTTTCTGCGGCGGGGAACTTCGGAAGTCCGGGCATGGTCAGAATATCGCCGGTCAAAACGACGACGAAGCCTGCGCCTGCGGAAATCTTGACGTTCTTCACGGTTACGGTGAAGTGCTCGGGCGCGCCGAGCTTTGTCGGGTCATCCGAAAAGCTGTACTGGGTTTTTGCTATGCACACGGGGCATTTGCCAAAGCCGAGAGCTTCAAGCCTTGCTATCTGTCTCTTGGCTTCGGGCATGACGTTTATTCCGTCGCCCCCGTAGACTTTTTTGACAACGGCTTCGATTTTTTCTTCAATCGAAAGACCGTCCTCGTAGGCGAAGGTGAAATCGCCCTTTTCCTCTTCGCACAGGCGGACGACCTCGCGCGCGAGCGCCTGACCGCCCTTGCCGCCCTCCGACCACTCGGTCGAGAGCACGGAGTTGACCCCGAGCTCGCGGCATTTTGCGATGATGAAATCTATCTCGGCGTCGGTGTCGGTCGGGAATCGGTTGACCGCAACGACGCAGGGGAGTTTATAGACATTTCTGATGTTTGAGACATGACGCAGGAGATTGGGAATACCCTTTTCGAGCGCGTCTATGTCCTCTTTTGCAAGCTCTTTCCTGTCGAGCCCGCCGTGCATCTTGAGCGCGCGGACCGTGGCGACGACAACTACCGCGTCGGGCGTGAGTCCCGCCATGCGGCATTTTATGTCAAAGAACTTCTCAGCGCCGAGGTCTGCACCGAAGCCCGCCTCGGTAACGGTGTAGTCGCCCATCTTGAGCGCCATCCTTGTCGCCATGACGGAGTTGCAGCCGTGGGCGATATTCGCAAACGGGCCGCCGTGGACAAACGCGGGAGTGCCCTCAAGGGTCTGGACAAGGTTGGGTTTCAAAGCGTCCTTCAAAAGCGCGGTCATTGCGCCCGCCGCCTTGAGCTCGCCGCAGGTCACGGGCTTGTCGTCGTAGGTGTAGCCGACTATAATGCGCGAGAGGCGCTGCTTGAGGTCGGTTATCGAGTTTGCAAGGCAGAGCACTGCCATAATCTCGCTCGCAACGGTTATGTCAAAGCCGTCCTCGCGGGGCATACCGTTCATCTTGCCGCCCATGCCGTCCACTATGAAACGAAGCTGGCGGTCGTTCATGTCAACGCAGCGTTTCCATGTTATTTTGCGAACGTCTATTCCGAGCTCGTTGCCCTGCTGAATATGATTGTCGAGCATGGCGGCAAGCAGGTTGTTCGCCGCGCCTATCGCGTGAAAGTCACCGGTGAAGTGGAGGTTGATATCCTCCATGGGAACCACCTGGGAATATCCGCCGCCGGCGTCTCCGCCCTTGACTCCGAAAACCGGACCGAGGCTCGGCTCGCGCAGGGCAACGGTGACATCCTTGCCTATTCTGCGCAGTCCGTCCGCAAGGCCTATCGTCGTTGTAGTCTTGCCCTCGCCCGCGGGGGTGGGGGTTATGGCGGTGACGAGAATCAGCTTCCCGTTTTCTCTCTTTGTCTCCGAGAGCAGAGCGGGGTCTATCTTCGCCTTATACTTTCCGTATTGTTCCACATATTTTTCATCGACATGAGCGCGCTTTGCAATAACGCTTATATGCTCGGGTTTGCAGCGCTGCGCAATTTCAATGTCGGATAAAAAGGCCATGAGCCATTCTCCTTGTCATCATTTAAAATATTTAACAGCCGCTTCAAACATACGAATATTATAATCTCCCGGGACATTTTTGTAAAGCCCTTTTCCGATTCTTTCGCTGTGCCCCATTTTTCCGAATACTCGGCCGTCGGGAGAGGTGATGCCCTCGATGGCGCAGACGGAGTCGTTGGGGTTAAAATGTATATCGTTTGAAGCGTTGCCGTCGAGGTCAACATACTGCGTGGCTATCTGACCGTTTGCGGCAAGCTGCGCTATCAGCTCGTCGCTTGCGAGGAAGCGTCCCTCGCCGTGGGAGATAGGCACGGAATATATGTCGCCGACCTGCGTCAGAGCGAGCCACGGGGATTTGTTCGAGGCGATGCGGGTGCGCACGATTCTCGACTGGTGGCGCGCTATGGTGTTAAAGGTGAGCGTCGGGCAGTTCTCGTCCGTGTCGATTATTTTTCCGTAGGGGACAAGACCGAGCTTTATCAGCGCCTGGAAGCCGTTGCAGATTCCGCACATGAGACCGTCCCTGTTTTCGAGCAGGTCTGTAACTCCCTCTTTTATCGCGGCATTTCTGAAGAACGCCGTGATGAACTTGCCGCTTCCGTCGGGCTCGTCGCCGCCGGAGAAGCCTCCGGGGATGAATATCATCTGCGAGGAGCGAAGCTCGTTTGCAAATTTTTCGACGCTGCGGCTGATGCCGTCCGCGCTGAGGTTGTTTATAACTATTATCTCGGGCTCTGCGCCCGCGTCGCCGACTGCCTTTGCGCTGTCATATTCGCAGTTTGTGCCGGGGAATGCAGGAATGAGCACGCGCGGCTTTGCGGCCTTTACGGCGGGAGCCTTGCGCTCCGAGACCTCATAGGAGAAGTTCTCCGCACCCTTGCCGGCGTTTTCTATGTTGCAGCTGTAGACGCTCTCAAGCTTGTCCTCGTATGTTCCGAGAAGCTCCGAAAGCGCCATGCTCTCGCCGCCGAGGCTTATCAGGCCGCTGTCGTTCGTGCGACCGAGAAGCGTGCCGACTTCCTCTGCGCCGTCGGCAAGCTCAAGAATGAAGCCCGCATAGCTCAGGGAGAATATCTTTTCGAGCGTGATGTCGCCGCTGTATTCGAAGCCTATGCCGTTGCCGAACGCCATCTTCATTACGGCCTCCGCTATACCGCCCATGCCGGGGGTGTAGCAGGCCGCCGCCTTGCCGGAGCGCAGAAGCTCGGTAACGCGGGAGAAAACGTCCAAAAGCGAATCGGTTTTCGGCAGACCGTTTTCGTCAGATTCGGGGGCAATGAAAACGACTTTGTGTCCGGCGCTCTTGAATTCGGGCGAGACTATCGAGGAGGTCTTTTCGGTAGTTACGGCGAACGAGACGAGGGTGGGCGGAACGTCGAGATCCTCAAACGAGCCGCTCATCGAGTCCTTGCCGCCTATCGAGCCGATTCCGAGCTCCATCTGCGCCTTGAATGCGCCGAGAAGCGCGGCTAAAGGCTGACCCCAGCGCTTGCCGTCCCTGCCGGGGCGCTCGAAATATTCTTGGAAGGTGAGATATACATCTTTAAATTCCGCGCCCGAAGCGATGAGCTTGCAGACTGATTCTATAACCGCGAGGTACGCGCCGTGATACGGACTCTGCTCGGTTATAAACGGATTGTAGCCGAACGCCATGAGTGAGCAGTCATCGGTGTGCTTCTTCTCGACGGATATCTTCTGCACCATCGCCTGGATGGGAGTCAGCTGATTTTTGCCGCCGAACGGCATGAGTACCGTGCCCGCGCCTATCGTTGAATCGAAACGCTCGGAAAGTCCGCGCTTTGAGCAGATGTTGAGGTCGGAAGCCAAAGCGGAGTAGTTCTCCTTAAACGAGCCGGAAATTTTCTTTTCTTTGAGAGCGGGTGCTTCGGGGGTGATGTCTATATGCTTGTCCGCGCCGTTGGAATTCAGGAATTCGCGGCTGATATCGACTATCTTTTTGCCGTTCCAGTTCATGACGAGCCTCGGCTCGGCCTTGACCTGCGCCACGGGCACAGCCTGAAGATTTTCCTTATTTGCCAGCGCGAGGAAAGCGTCAACATTGTGTGGCTCGACAACGACCGCCATGCGCTCCTGGCTCTCGCTTATAGCAAGCTCAGTGCCGTCGAGACCCTCGTATTTTTTCGGCACTGCATTGAGGTCTATCTCGAGTCCGTCCGCGAGCTCGCCTATGGCAACCGATACGCCGCCCGCGCCGAAGTCGTTGCAGCGCTTGATCATCAGGCAGGCGTCTTTATTTCTGAAGAGCCTCTGGAGCTTTCTCTCCTCGGGGGCATTGCCCTTTTGAACCTCGGCGCCGCAGCTTTCGAGCGATTCGACGGTGTGGGACTTCGAGGAGCCGGTAGCTCCGCCGCAGCCGTCGCGTCCGGTCGAGCCGCCGAGCAGGATGACAATGTCTCCGGGAGCGGGTACCTCGCGGCGCACGTTCTCCGCGGGCGTTGCCGCTATTACTGCGCCGATTTCCATTCTCTTGGCGGCGTAGCCGGGATGATATAT
>OHAU01003589.1_pt1 | contig 12119 bp, 10 predicted proteins | sample 1577181 | NCBI WGS metagenome assembly OHAU01 (sample SAMEA3541472, study PRJEB24748) | human gut metagenome | biome: human gut; feature: human-associated habitat; material: faeces | place: China | collected 2012
GATCATTCATATATGCGACTTCTTCTATAAGTAATGGGGTATACCAAAAGAAAAAGATTCCTCCTACTATACCTGTTAAAACACTAAATATCTTTAATAATGACCCCATTGTTGCTGTTCATACAATCTTTTTTTCTAATTTTGTATCTTAAAGCTAAGAAAAAAGTAAAAACAATCGCATAAACACGAAAAAAGATGAGCCGAATAAATGTTTTGTTCAGTTTTCTCGGCCACTACAAATACCTTATAGTATTAGTGGTGGGCGTGGTTCTTGTTGGTTTTGTCGATGAGAACAGTTTCATGCGCCGCATGCAGCTTGACATGCAGATAGCCGACATGGAGCAAGAGATAGCCAAGTATAAGGCCATCAACGAAGCCGACACCAAGCAGCTGCGCGACCTGCGCCGCAACCCAAGGTCGGTGGCAAAGATTGCCCGTGAGCGCTATTTCATGAAAGCCGATGACGAGGACATCTTCGTGCTTAGTGACGATGAAAAACCAAAGACAACAAACGATGAAACAGTTAACTAACATACAGAGTGGGCTCTTTCTCTTCGGCGGAGTGCTCATGGTTATAGGTGCTGGAAGCTACGCCTTCATGTGGCACCAAGAGGTGGTGGGCTTCATATACCTTATCGGCGCATGCCTCTTTGGCGGCATACAGCTCATGCAGAGCTATGAGGGTCGCAACATGGTTATAAAGCGTTTGAAGCGCATCATGTCGCTTGCCGACCTGCTCTTCATCTTCTCAGGCATGATCATGATCGACAATGCCTTCGGTGTCACCCAGTCGTTCTTTGGCAACTATGCCACCTACCTTGAGGTGGTCTACAACAAGTGGGTGTTGCTCTTGCTCATTGCTGCTCTGCTTGAGATTTACACCATGCACCGCCTGTCGTCGGAGCTGTCGAAGGAGAATAACAATGGTCCACAGGCTTAGAAACATGTCGCGTAAGCGGTGTGTACAGGCACCAAACAGTTGGAACAATCAAAAAAAATACTAAAACATCGTCTTATTATTTTAAATAGGATAAAAAAAATTCCGTTCTTCAAGAATAGATATTACCTTTGACGAGGTTGAAAAAATAAACATGGCTATGAATAAAATTATCTACGCACTGCTCGCTGTCTTGGCGTTGACCTCTTGTGCTAATTCTTACAACATATCAGGAACATCAAACGTCTCGACGCTTGATGGCCGCATGCTGTATCTGAAGATTCTCAAGGACAACGATTTCAAGAGTCTCGACTCGTGCGATGTTGTGCATGGACAGTTTCAGTTTAACGGAGCGTTTGACACCATTCGCATGGCAAACATCTTCATGGATGACGAGAGCGTGATGCCGCTCGTGCTTGAGACAGGCGACATAACCGTAAAGATAGACAACACCCAGCAGACTGTGAGCGGCACACCGCTCAACGACGAGCTGTTCAAGTTCTTCAACAAGTACAGCCAGATCAAGAACCAGGAGGCAGAACTTGTCCACACCCATGACCGCGCCATCATGGACGGTAGCAACATGGATGTGGTGAACGCAAAGCTCAGTGCCGAGTCGGACCGTCTGTCGGCAGAGGAGGACAAGCTCATCACATCTTTCGTGACCGAAAATTTTGACAACGTGCTTGGCCCTGGCGTGTTCTTCATGGTGACCATCAGCAACCGTTACCCCGTGCTCACACCGTGGATCGAGGATATCATGAGCAAAGCCACGGATAAGTTTAAGAACGATCCTTATGTGAAGGACTATTATAAGAAGGCACAGGAGAACCAGGCAATAATGAACGGTCTGCACGATGCCTCCATGCCACCTGCTCCCGCATCGGCACCTGGCCCTGCACCCGATGGTGCAGTAGCGCCGCCTGCACCTGGCACCATGCCCGATGCTGCTGCTCCCGCGCCCACACCTAACGAGTTGGCTCAGCCTGCCGATGGACAACAATAAAAAAAACGTGTTCACGCACAAAGCAAGACAAACAACAAAACGCGAAATGTCTTGCTTTGTGCGTGAACTTGTTTTGAGGCCATGCGCAACAGAGAGCGAAAACACCATTTCCTTTCTGTCACGCATGGCCTTTTTGCGTTTGTCTGCAACAAAACTTATTAAGAACACTTGCTTATGATTATTTTTTCATACCTTTGTCGTGCAGAAAAGACCATTAATCAATCAATAAGATGCGACTGATAATAAAAAACGGAATAGTTGTCAACGAAGGACAAGCTTGTCGCGCGTCCGTCGTTGTGGAAGACGGCTTTATAAAGAACGTCATCAGAGAAGGTGAAAACACAGAGGCATGTGCTTGTCTTGACGGTTCCAGCTGTGACAGCGAGATCGATGCCGACGGCTGTTATGTACTTCCGGGTGTCATCGACAGTCATGTCCATTTTCGTGAGCCGGGACTCACCGCCAAGGCCGACATGGAGAGTGAGAGCCGTGCTGCCGCCTATGGTGGCGTGACATCGTTCTTCGACATGCCCAACACCAAGCCACAGACCACCACGCTCGAAGCCCTTGAGGCAAAGCGACAGTTGGCTGCCGGGAAGAGCCATGTCAACTATGCCTTCTTCATAGGCGCCACCAACGACAACATCGACACGTTGAAGCAGGTCAACCCGCATGAGGTGCCTGGCGTGAAGCTGTTCATGGGAGCGAGCACTGGCAACATGCTCGTTGATCAGGAGACGGCTCTAAGACGCATCTTCAGCGAGGTGGAGCTGCCCGTCATGACCCATTGTGAAGACTCTGCCGTCATAAACCGCAACATGGAAGAGGCGAAACGCATGTGGGGTGACGATCCCGATGTGTGTCACCACCCGTGGATCCGTAGTGTGGAGGCATGCTACGCGTCGACAGAGCTTGCCGTGAGCCTCGCCCGTCAATATGGCACACGCCTGCATGTGGCGCATCTCACCACCGAGCGCGAGCTCAGTCTCTTTGGTGTCGACAGCAATATCACGGCAGAGGCGGTGATAGCGCATCTCATGTTTACCGATGCCGACTACCAGACGCTTGGAACACGCATAAAATGTAACCCTGCTGTGAAGACCGCTGCCGACCGTGCCGCCTTGCGCCGTGCTCTCACCGACGGACGCATCTTCACCATAGGCACCGACCATGCACCTCATCAGCTTGCCGACAAGCAGGGTGGCTGCGCCCGTGCCGCTTCAGGAATGCCCATGTTGCAGTTCTCGCTTGTGTCCATGCTTGAACTTGTCGACGATGGTGTGCTCACCATAGAGCGCCTTGTCGAGCTTATGTGTCATCATCCGGCACAACTGTTCAGCATTCGCGACCGTGGCTTTGTGCGCCCAGGCTGTAAGGCCGACCTCGTGGTGGTGCGCCGTGGCGAACCGTGGACCGTCACCGACGAGTGTGTGCAGAGCAAGTGTGGATGGACACCGCTCGCAGGCCATTCGTTCGCTTGGCGTGTGTGTCAGACCGTGAGCAACGGACACCTTATATATAATAATGGCGTCTTCGACGAAAACTCGCGTGGTGAGGCTCTGATGTTTAGATAGGATAATTCAATGCTGACACATTGAAAAAATAAAAAGTATGGCTCGTGTCATTAAAACTTTAGAATATAGCATTGCCGACGTGGTGCCCTACATCAACTGGCTCTACTTCTTTCATGCCTGGGGCTTGTCAGGAAAGCCTGATGCTGAGAAGAACGCCTTGCGCGAAGAGGCCATGCAGATGCTCGCCTCTATGGAGCCGCGCTATGCCACACATGCCGTGTTCGGACTGTTTGATGCCAACGCCGATGGCGACGACATCATTATAGACGGCTTGCGGTTCCCGATGTTGCGCCAACAGACGCCAACAGAGAAAGGAAACCCCACGCTGTGTCTTGCCGACTTCATACGTCCGCTTTCTCACGGCGTGACCGACACCATAGGTGCCTTTGCAGCCACCGTGGACAAGTCGATGGAGACCGACTATAAGAATGACGATTACAAGCGCATGCTCGCGCAGACTCTTGCTGACCGTCTGGCTGAGGCCACAGTGGAACGCTTGCACCAACAGGTACGCACACAATGGTGGGGCTATGCTCCCGATGAACATCTAACCGTCGAACAGATGCTACGCGAAGATTTTCAAGGCATACGTCCCGCTGTGGGCTACCCGTCAATGCCCGACACAAGCATGAACTTCCTGCTCGACCGCTTGCTCGACATGAAGACCATTGGTATAAGGCTCACTGCCTCGGGCATGATGATGCCGCACGCTTCGGTCTCAGGACTGATGTTCGCTCATCCTGCTGCCCATTATTTCAATCTGGGAAAAATAGATGAGACCCAGCTTCGCGATTATGCTCACCGACGTGGCATTCCTGTCGAACTGATGCGCCGCTTTTTGGGTGGTTGCTTGATGTAAGATGGTGGTTGCTTGATGTAAGAAGGTGGCTGCTTGTTTGTAAAATCCTCATAACTCGTCATAAGAAAAATATGATTGCCCGAATTTCAATATTAATATTCCTTGTCATCCTTTTGCCTGAGGCCTATATCTATAAGGTGCATCTGCATCGTCGTGGTCCCATGTCAAGAGTGAAGAAGCTGTTGTGGTGGATTCCTGCAGTGGTGCTGTCTGTCTACACCATTGCCCTGTGTTGCATACCCGACTTTGCCCCTTCAGACCAACTGTGGCTGAATCTCTTCCTCTTGCTGTTCGGTCTGTTCGCAGCGCCTAAGTTTGTGTTCATGCTCTGCTCCCTGATAGGTCTCGGCGTTAAGCGTGGCTTCGGTCTGCATCGCAACTATGGCACGCTGATGGGCATCTCCCTGTCTGTCGTCATTGTTGTGGCGGTGCTCTATGGTTCGTTCTTTGGTGTGCGCCGACTGGAAGTCAAACATGTGGAGATTGAGTTTAGCGACCTGCCTGAGGCTTTTGATGGCTACCGCATTGTGCACATTTCCGACCTTCATGTAGGCTCCATTCCTCATGTTTTGCTGGAGCGTGCCGTAGACAGCATAAACGCAGCTCACGCCGATGCCGTGATGATGACTGGCGACATACAGAACATGCAGCCCAGCGAGCTGCTGCCTTTTGCCTCGTTGCTGTCAAAAATCAAGGCCAAAGATGGGGTGTTTGCCGTGCGCGGCAATCACGATTATAGCATGTATGTGTCTGGCACAGATAGTCTTAAGGCCGCCAATGAACTGCAGCTCGTTTCTCTTGAACGCTCGTTCGGATGGCAATTGCTGCTCAACGACCGCCGCGTTCTGTGTCGAGGCAACGACTCTATCGTTGTGGCTGGCGAGGAGAACGTCGGGCGACCGCCGTTCCCTATGAAGGGGGACCTTAAGAAGACGCTCCGTGGGGTGACTGCATCCTCCTTTGTGGTGCTTATGCAGCACGACCCGTGGGCATGGGAGGAGCAGATCCTTCCTCGCTCAAAGGTGCAGCTTACGCTTAGCGGACACACGCACGGCGGACAAGTGGAGCTCATGGGGTTCCGCCCTACGCAGTTTAACAACCGTGAAGACTGCGGACTCTACCGTCGTGGTGAGCGCTCCCTCTTCGTGTCATCAGGCCTCGGTGGCTTCGCCCCATTCCGTCTTGGGATCTATCCCGAGGTCGTGGTGATAAGTTTAAAGGTTAAAAGAAAGTAGAAATTCAAAACCAATAATTAAAGATTAATAACACACAATGAAAATTCTTTATCGCATTTATCAGCTGTTCATCGTGTTGCCGGTTATAGTGCTCGGCACACTTATAACAGCTCTTATGGTAACCATAGGCTGCACCCTTGGCAACGGACATTTCTGGGGCTACTATCCCGGCAAACTGTGGGCACGACTGATCATCCGCATGTTCCTCCTTCCCGTAAAGGTTGAAGGACGTGAGAACCTGGAGCCCGGACGTTCTTATGTGTTTGTGGCAAACCATCAGGGCGCATTCGACATATTCTTGATTTACGGCTACTTGAACCGCAACTTCAAATGGATGATGAAACGACAGCTGCGTAACATGCCGTTAGTGGGAAAGGCATGTGAGGCTTCACACCAGATATTTGTAGACAAGCGCGGACCGGCACGCATTCGTGAGACCTACGACAAGGCACGCGACACCCTGCGTGGCGGCATGTCGGTGGTGGTGTTCCCCGAGGGAGCACGCTCGTTCACAGGCCACATGGGTGTGTTCAAGCGCGGCGCTTTCATGCTTGCCGATGAGCTGCAACTCGACGTTGTGCCTATAACCATCAACGGCTCGTTTAACGTCATGCCCCGCATGCGCGACATGAAATGGGTGCTGTGGCATCCGCTGCGTCTGACCATCCACAAGCCCATCGCACCTAAGGGACAGGGTGCAGACAACATCAAGGCCATTGAGAAAGAGAGCTATGATGTGGTCATGAGCGGACTCGTTGACGACTATAAGGGCTTTGTGGAGAACCCAGACCAATGATAACGTGGGTTGAGGCTTTTATCGGCGTGTCATCCATTTTTATTGTTGTTTCATCCATAATTCTCAATAATTCGTTGTAACTTTGCAGACAATAAACGTTTATTAGATTTTTATAGAGAAAGAATGAAATCATTGAAGAAGTATCTGCCCGACCTCGTGGCAGTGGTTTTGTTTGCCGTCATCTCCTTTGTCTATTTTATGCCGGCCGACATCGACGGTCGCATACTCTATCGTCATGACACGTCGGCAGGACGTGGAGCAGGCGTGGAGCAAGAGCAATATCTGGAGAAGACAGGCGAGCGCACACGCTGGACCAACTCGGCGTTCAGCGGCATGCCCACCTACCAGCTGGCACCGTCGTATAAGAGTACTGACATGCTCTCAAGCGTGATGAACGCCTATCACCTGTGGCTTCCCGACAACGTGTGGTATGTGTTTGTCTATTTGTTGGGATTCTACATCCTTCTGCGTGCCTTCGACTTCCGTCATGAGTTGGCGGTCCTCGGTTCGCTGATATGGGCTTTCAGCAGCTATTTCTTTATCATCATTGCCGCAGGACATATATGGAAGGTCATGGCGTTGGCTTATCTGCCGCCCATGATTGCGGGCGTGGTGCTGTCTTTCAAGGGCCGCTACCTGTGGGGCTTCATCCTCACGGCTCTCTTTTCAGCCTTTGAAGTGAAAGCCAACCATGTGCAGATGACCTATTATTATCTCTTCATCATCCTCTTCATGGTCATCGCCTACCTCGTTGAGGCCGTGCGCAACCGTCAGATGGCACGCTTCGGCAAGTCTCTTGGCGTGTGCATGGCAGGTGCCGCGATAGGCATCTGCATAAACCTGAGTAACCTCTACCACACATGGCAGTATGGTCAGGAGTCGATGCGTGGCAAGAGCGAACTGGTAAAGAAAAACTCTGCAAACCAGACATCGAGCGGTCTCGACCGCGACTATATAACGCAGTGGAGCTACGGCATTGACGAGACATGGACGCTCCTTATCCCTAACGCCAAGGGTGGCGCTTCGTTCCCCCTTGTGCAAAGCGAGAAGGCCATGTCGAAGGCCAACCCCGAGTTTATGCAGCTCTACCAGCAGCTGGGACAATATTGGGGCAATCAGCCAGGCACCAGCGGACCCGTTTATGTGGGTGCCTTCGTTCTCATGCTGTTCTTCCTCGGACTGTTCCTTCTGAAGGGTCCCATGAAATGGGCGTTGTATGCTGCAACGGTGCTGTCTGTCCTCCTGTCGTGGGGCCGCAACTTTATGTGGTTTACAGACCTGTTCCTCGACTATGTGCCGATGTATGCCAAGTTCCGAACCGTGGCATCAATACTCGTCATCGCCGAGTTTACCATACCCCTTCTCGCCATGATGGCGTTGAAGAAGCTCATCGACAATCCTGAGGTTCTTAAGGAGACGGAGACAATGAAGCAGAAGGTGCTTGGTTTCATCTTCTTCTCGCCTCTCTCTATCTTTGTGCGTAAGAAGCGCGATTATCTTGTTGTGGCGTTCGCCATGACTGCCGGCATGTGTGTGCTTTTTGCACTTATGCCAAGAGTGTTCTTCCCCGACTTTGTGTCGGCTTCGGAGATGGTGGCGCTGAAATCGTTGCCAGCCGAATATCTCGGACCGATCCTTAGCAACCTCACCGACATGCGTGTGGCTGTGTTCACCGCCGACTGTTGGCGCTCTGCCTTCATCGTGACGTTTGGCACCGTTGTGCTGGTGCTCATGCTCATGAAGAAGATCAACAGCAAGATGGCTGTGTCTCTCATGATTGCCCTTTGTGTCGTCGACATGTGGCAGGTGAACAAACGCTATCTCAACGACTCTATGTTTGTTGAGAAGAGTGTGCGCGACACTCCACAGCCCATGACAGCCACAGACAAGCAGATTCTGCAAGACCGCTCGCTCGACTACCGCGTGCTTAACCTCGCGTCAAACACGTTCAACGAGAACGAGACCTCTTATTACCACAAGAGCATCGGCGGCTATCATGCTGCAAAGCTTCGCCGCTATCAGGAGCTTATCGACGCTTACATCTCGCCTGAGATGCAGAAGGCCTACTCGGCAATAGCTCAGGCTCAGGGCGACATGACAAAGGTGGCAGGCGACACTATCTACCCCGTGCTCAACATGCTTAACACCAAATACCTCATTCTGCCGCTGCAGGGTGGACAGACGGTGCCTGTGCTTAACACTTATGCTTTTGGCAACGCCTGGTTTGTTGGCGACATCAAGTATGTTGACAACGCCAACGAGGAGCTCGACGGTGTGGGTAAGATAAATCTTCGCCATCAAGCTGTGGCTGACGCCAAGTTTAAGGAGGTGCTGGGAGAGGCTGTGCCTGAGGACGACATGGCCATTGTGAAGCTCACAAAGTATGAGCCCAACGAGCTGACCTACGACATCAGTTCAACAAAGGGCGGCGTTGTGGTGTTCTCCGAGATATATTACCCTGGATGGACCGCCACTGTCGACGGAGAGCCAGTAAAGGTGGGACGTGTCGATTATGTGCTTCGTGCCATCAACGTGAAGGCGGGCAAGCATAAGGTGGTGCTTACCTTCAAGCCAAAGAGTATCCGCGACACCGAGACCGTGGCTTACATTGCCTTCGCCCTCCTCTTCATCGCCATCATCGTTGGTGTGTGGTTTGAGGAGCGCAAGAAGCGCAAGGCGGCAACAAATGATAACGAAAAGGCATCAATCGACTAAATCGAACAATGCAGTTTAGAACAATTGTAGACATACCGAGACCCGCGTTCAGCATAGCCCCCTGTGAGGAGATGCTGTTCGTGGGCTCTTGCTTTGCAGACAACATTGGACACCGTTTCAAGGACGAGATGTTCCGCGCAACGGTCAACCCTTTCGGTGTGATGTATAACCCGGCAAGCATCTTGCACACGGTGGAACGTACCGATGTGGCACCGCGTGTGGCTGTCTTCACGCTCGGAACAAACCATGTGTACATCCTTAGAGAGACGGGCGAGATTGTGGACAACTGTCAGAAACGACCGCATCGACTCTTTGAGGAGCGTGAGCTCACGGTGGAGGAGTGTAAGGATTATCTTTTTCGTGCTGTCAACATTCTGCGTGAGCGAAGACCCGATGTGAAGGTCATTATAACGGTTAGCCCCATTCGTTATGCCAAGTATGGTTTCCACGGAAGCCAGCTCTCCAAAGCCACGCTGCTTCTCGCAGCTGATCTGCTTATAAAAGAAACAACTCTCAATAGAGAATCAAGCATTGACAAAGAATTGAACTTTAGCAAAGAATCGAGCATCAGCAAAGAATCGGGCATCAGCAAAGAAATTTCTTTTAATGATGAGCAGGGTGGGGCGGTTGTAACCTACTTCCCTGCCTACGAGATTGTTAACGACGAGCTTCGCGACTACCGTTTCTATGCCGATGACATGCTTCATCCTTCCTCTCTGGCGGTGGAGTATATCTGGCAGCGCATGGTAGAGACGTTTTTCTCTGATGAGGCCAAGACGTTCCTCCGTGAGTGGGCACCACTAAAGAAAGGCTTCTCTCATCGTCCGCTCAACCCTGATGGTGACGAATATAAGGCGTTCCTCGCTAAGCTCCATGCTGAAGCAGAACGTCTGAAGCAACGTTATAAAGACATGCCGTTGTAAGAAACATGCAACTTTAGCTTTTTTATGTAAAAAAAAGTAACGAAACAAAAAATGAAAAGCTATAGTCTGCATAATTGCAGAAAAATAATTACCTTTGCATAGGTCATTCCTAAACAGCGAAATTTGTTTAAAAACATAACATCAAATAACATTATGGCTAAAACACCAGAGTTCAAGTATGCTCCTATGTTCCAGTTGGGCAAGGACACTACCGAATATCGCTTGCTTACCAAAGAAGGCGTAAGCACAGCCGAGTTTGAGGGTAAGACAATCCTGAAGGTTTCAAAAGAGGCTCTCACACTGCTCGCACAGCAGGCATTCCACGATGTGGAGTTTATGTTGCGCCGTGAGCACAACGAGCAGGTGGCAAAGATCTTGACCGACCCGGAAGCATCGGAGAACGATAAGTATGTGGCACTGCAGTTCCTTCGCAACGCCGAGGTAGCAGTGAAGGGCATCCTGCCTTTCTGCCAGGACACCGGTACCGCCATCATCCACGGTGAGAAGGGACAGCGCGTGTGGACCGACTTTGAAGACGAGGAGGCTCTCTCGCTGGGTGTCTACAACACCTACACACAGGACAACCTGCGCTACTCGCAGAATGCTCCTCTTAACATGTATGACGAGGTCAATACACGCTGTAACCTGCCTGCACAGATCGACATCGAGGCAACAGAGGGCGACGAATATCGCTTTGTGATGGTTGCCAAGGGCGGCGGTTCAGCAAACAAGACCTATTTCTACCCCATGACCAAGGCTACCATCCAGAACGAAGGCACACTGCTGCCCTTCCTCGTAGAGAAGATGAAGAGCCTCGGCACAGCCGCTTGTCCTCCTTACCACATCGCTTTCGTTATCGGTGGCACATCAGCAGAAAAGAACCTGCTCACCGTGAAGCTGGCAAGCATCAAGTATTATGACAACCTGCCCACAACAGGCGACGAGACAGGCCGCGCATTCCGCGACATTGATCTTGAGAACAAGCTCCTTGAGGAGGCTCATAAGATTGGTCTTGGTGCACAGTTTGGCGGTAAATATCTGGCACACGACATCCGCGTGGTACGCCTGCCCCGTCACGGCGCAAGCTGCCCCATCGGCATGGGCGTGAGCTGCTCTGCCGACCGTAACATCAAGGCAAAGATCACAAAGGACGGTGTGTTCTTGGAGAAGATGGACGAGAACCCCACAGAGCTTATCCCTGAGGAGCTGCGCAACCCGGGTGAGGGTACCAAGGGCATTGAGATCGATCTCGACAAGGGCATCGATGCTGTGCGTGCAGAACTCTCAAAATATCCCGTTAGCACACGCGTGAACCTGAAGGGTACCATCATCGTTGCCCGCGACATCGCTCACGCTAAGCTGAAGGCCCGTCTGGATGCCGGCGAGGAGATTCCTCAGTATTTCAAGGATCATCCTATCCTCTACGCTGGACCTGCCAAGACCCCCGAGGGCTATCCCTGTGGCTCTATGGGCCCGACAACAGCCAACCGCATGGACCCCTATGTTGACGAGTTCCAGGATCACGGTGCTTCTCTCGTGATGATCGCTAAGGGTAACCGTGGCGATGTCGTTACAGAGGCTTGCAAGAAGCACGGTGGTTTCTACCTCGGTACTATCGGTGGTGTAGCTGCTGTTCTCTCTCAGAGTTCCATCAAGAGCATCGAGTGTGTAGAGTATCCTGAGCTTGGCATGGAGGCTATATGGAAGATCGCTGTTGAAGACTTCCCCGCTTTCATCCTCGTTGACGATAAGGGTAACGACTTCTTCAAGCAGCTCAAGCCTTGGACTCCTTGCAAGGAGTGTATGAAATAAAAAAAAACTCTCTATAAAAAACAAAAGGGACAATATTTTGGAAATGGTTTTCAAAACCAACAATCCAAAATATTGTCCCTTTTTTGTTCAATAGCTTTTGATGTTTTGGCTTACAAACATGCTTTGTAAAGGATGCAAAAATGTTAAACCCAAATCGGTCATTAGGCCGTTTTCTGTATTATTTTATAACTGCTTGCAGTCTTTTGTTTTTTATAAGTTGTCTTTTGCTTGTTTTTAATTCGCAATAGCTCGCTATTACTCA
>OHAU01003594.1_pt1 | contig 12086 bp, 12 predicted proteins | sample 1577181 | NCBI WGS metagenome assembly OHAU01 (sample SAMEA3541472, study PRJEB24748) | human gut metagenome | biome: human gut; feature: human-associated habitat; material: faeces | place: China | collected 2012
TCTATTGTTTACATCTGTAGATTTGAGCCGGAAAATCCCATTATCACAACAGCGACTGTAGGAACCAAGAACCCATTGTACTGTACTTCCCTTGGAAAGGCCATTATGGCAAATATGGAGCAGGAAGAGCGGGATGCCTTAGCAGACCGGATCAATTTCCGTCCCCATACCCAGCGTACCATACCCAGCGTACCATTCAGGACAAGACTCATTTCATAGAAGAACTGGATCGGGTCCGGGAAAATGGATACGCCTTTGACGCAAGGGAGTTGGAGGAACATATGGAATGTGTAGGTTCCCCTGTTTTCGGCCCGGATGGGAATGTGATCGGGGCCATCAGTGTGTCCAGTCTTTACAAGCCTACAGAGGATTATGACGCCTTAGGAAGGCTGGTTTGCGAGAAGGCAAAAGCGCTTTCAAGACTTTTGGGATTTTTGGGTAAATAAAACAGGATAAAAGATAATAATTTATCTGTTTTGCTGTTGACAAATCAGTTGGTAACTATTAAAATTTAAGTATAAATCGTAAATATGAAATTAATTCGTATTTACGAACCTCATCGAAAGAAGGAGAAGAAAAATGAAAAAAGAACATGTTTTAGCAAGACTGAAAGAAGACTGCCTGGTTGCTGTAGTACGTGCAAAGAATTATGAGCAGGGTGAGAAGGTAGTAGATGCTATTATTGAAGGTGGCATCAACTTTATCGAGCTGACCATGACTATGGATGACGGTGATCCAGTAGGCTTCATCAAGAAGATGGCTGACAAGTATAAAGACAATGACAAGATCGTGATCGGTGCTGGTACCGTTCTGGATCCAGAGACTGCAAGAGCTTGCATCTTAGCAGGTGCTAACTACATCGTAAGCCCAGGCTTAAATGTAGAGACCATCAAGCTTTGCAACCGTTACAGAGTACCAATGCTGCCAGGCGTTATGACTCCAAGCGAAGCTATTACCGCTATGGAAGCTGGATGCGATGTAATCAAGATCTTCCCAGGAAATATCGTAGGACCTGCAGCTATCAGCTCCTTCAAGGGACCTCTGCCACAGAGTGAGTTCATGCCATCCGGCGGTGTTGACGTAGACAACGTTGATAAGTGGATCCATGCTGGTGCATACGCAGTTGGTACCGGAAGCAGCCTTACAAAGGGCGCTAAGACTGGTGATTTCGCAGCTGTAACTGCAAAGGCTCAGGAATTCGTTAAGGCTGTAGCAGCAGCAAGAGCATAATTGTTAATAAATTTCTTACAGTTCAGCCATGCGCTGAACTGTAAGATCAATTTTCACATATCTTAAGGAGAATATTAAAATGGCAAAGATTGTTACCATGGGCGAGATCATGTTAAGATTATCTACCCCAAATAATGAAAAATTTATCCAGGCAGATGAGTTTGATGTAAACTACGGCGGCGGCGAGGCTAACGTAGCTGTATCTTTAGCTAACTATGGTCATGACGTACAGTTCGTTACTGCAGTACCAGCTAACCCAATCGGTGAGTGCGCAGTAGCAGCTTTAAGAAAATACAATGTAGGTACAAAGTACATCGCAAGAAGCGGTGAGAGACTGGGAATTTACTAACCCTTCAGATTCCGCCCGCTGATGACCACGGTTACGATCCAGGTGGGATTCTCGGAGGCCGCGGAGGTACAGAAACTCGTGCTGTCGAGTGAAAACGGCCCCATAGCGGGCGGCTTCACGTTCGACATCGAAACCGACCGGTGCTCGGTTATCCCGGGCAAGGGATCGAACGTGCTGGCCCTGCACCTGATGTCGGGGGACGTCCCCTATATCCAGCTCAGCGCAGGGTCGAAGGTCGCGGTCACGGCGTTCATGCTGCCGCAGGACATCGAAGGGCTTACGCTCTCCGCCGTCACGACGCAGGGGAAGACCTACAGCTACACGACCCCGGCAACGCTCAAGGCCGGACACCGTTATTCGTTCACGATCGGCGACATGCAGGCGCAGGCGCAACAGACCTCGGAAGGTTATTCCGACTGGATGGCCTACCTGCCCGACAACACCTACCTGTCGCAGGTTTCCATCCCCGGGTCGCACGACGCCTGCACGATCTACGGTTCGCATTACGAGTACAAAGACGGGATGCCCGACGATAGGTACCATTTCAAATGGTTGCAGAACGTCGTATTCGGCTATATGAACACGACCAAGATCATCAAGGCACAGGAGCTATCCATCGAAGAGCAGCTTGCGGCCGGGGTTTGCATGTTCGACCTGCGCCCCTCCTCGTCGATCTCCTCGGTGCGCGACCTCCCGATCCATCACGGCATAGCCCCGCTGGGCGACCCGACGCTGGGCGGCTACGCCCCGGGCAGCTCCGGCCGCCAGGAGCTTTCGCCCTTCATGCTTTCGCACCTGCTCGACCGTTTCGTGCGATTCCTCGACGAACATCCGGGCGAGACGGTGCTCGTGCACATGAAATACGAGAACACCAGCACCAGCGCCAATAAGACGGGGTGGGACAAAAGCGTGGTCAGCCTGATCAACTCGCATTGCAGCGGGTATGTGGCCGACTTCCACCCCCTGATGACGCTGGCCGACGCCCGCGGCAAGATACTCTTCATGATCCGCGAGGATTACAAATCGTCGAACAACGGCCGGTATTTCGGCGCCTACCTGAACTGGACGGACGACAAGGTGGTTTTCGACACGACGCTCAGCGGCAACGGCGTGGGGCAGGCCCCGATCCGCGTGAACGACCTCTACAACATCAAGAACGGGGCTTCGGACGGCGTGAGCAAGTATGCGGCCAGCGACGAGTGCATCGCCTATACCTATAATACGGACGACCCGACGCGGTGGTGCATGAATTATGTCAGCTGCTACGACACGGCCCATTGCAGCGTGTCGGGGATCAGCCTGTTCGGCGCCGTGGGCGACTACGACTACTGCGCGAACAAGTACAACAGGTATACGGCCGACAAGATCGACAGCTACGATTTCCGCGGGAACGTCGGCATCGTGCTGATGGACTTCGCAGCGGCATCGCACGCCACGATGACCTACGGGCAGACCTACTCGAACATGCAGGTCTACGGCGACGACCTGGTCAGGGCCGTGATCTGCAACAACAACAAGTGGAACCTGCGGCGCAACGAATAACCCCCGGAGGCTCCCGCCGCCGGCACGCGCCCCGGCAGGACGCCGGATACACCAAAGAATTGGCTTAGTACGAATGCGAGCGGCACGATGATTATGAGATAACGAAGTAAGGAAACGGCAAGAGATTCATTTCCTTTACCGAGTCCTTCCAAAGCTCCACTTGATACAACAGATACGGAAGAAACGATAAAACCGCAGGAAATAATTCGAAGAGCGGAGGTACCGGTTGTGATCGTAGAAGGCTGCGTGGTGAACATTTTCATAAAAGTTTCAGGAGTGAACATGAAAAGTGCGGTTCCGACAGCCATGATTCCAAAGGCGATCATGAGCGCCAGATTGTAAATCTTATTTACTCGTTTATATTCTTTTGCACCGTAATTATATCCGATAATCGGACGCATCCCCTGAATCATTCCATTGACAGATAAGTAGAGAAATGTCTGTAGTTTATAGTAAATTCCTAAAACGATAACTCCCGTTTCTGAGATGGATGCAAGGATAGCATTTAAAGCAGAGATAAGCAAAGATGGTAGTGCCATATTTAGTGCGGCTGGAATTCCTACTCCATAGAGGCGGGCACATATTTTCTTTTCTGGGCGAAGCAGGTTTCTATGTATTTTTACAGGTGGCTTTTTCATAATATAAAATAAAATGTAAATCAGCAGGGTGGAACATTGTCCGATTCCGGTTGCGATAGCAGCTCCTTCAATTCCAAGTCGAGGGAAAGGACCAAGACCGAAAATGAGAATCGGGTCAAGGATAATATTTAGAATACATCCGCAGAGCATACTGAGCATACTGACAACCATCATCCCCATCGCCTGAAAGTATTTTTCGAAAGTGATTTCCGCATGGATAATAATTGAAAAAAGAAGAACGATATTGGAATAACGTAATCCTAACGATAAAATATTTTCACTGTGAGTAAATAGTTTTAAAAATGAAGGCATAATGAGGATGCCTGTGATACTTAAAAGGATTCCGTGAATAATGGAGAGGAAGAATCCCTGTGAAGCAGCTTTGTGCGCATGGAGCTGGTCTCCGGCACCGAGACAAAAAGCAATCATAACATTGATTCCGATACCGAAACCGACCGCAACAGAGTTGACAAAATTTTGTATTGGAAATACAAGAGAAAGTGCGGTCATGGCATCTTCACTGATCTGCGCAACGAAAATACTGTCGATAATGTTGTAAAGAGAATTTACTAGCATGGACAAAATCATAGGTGCTGCCATAGAAAGTAAAAGTGGCAGAATCGGTTTTTCTTTCATAAAAGTCTGGTCCATAAAATATCTTTTCCTTTCTGTATTATTTATTATTAATTTTTTACCGAGTACACATTGATGCTGTTAGATTTGTGGATTTTATTTATCAAGTTGCTTTTGCCAGTTTTCTATTTTACTATATAGATTTTCTGTACAAATGCTGGTAAATATTTTTTATGACAAAAACTGTGCCTGTATATTCTGTAAAAAGGGGTAGTTTATCGCAATAAAAAAGGCTACAGGATTCTGTACTGTTTAAATCAGAAACAGAAAAACCTATAGCCTTGTTTAGACGATATATTATTTTAGCCACATTATTATAAGTGATTTGAAAAGGAAATGTCAAGCACTCTTTTTTAGAAAATCGAGAGGAATTCCCGATAATTGAATTATAATTTTTGCGGGTAAATGTTTAAAAATATTTTTTAGATATATTTTTCAAACACGTTCCAGTGAGATTTTGCAGATGAACTCATAAGGAGGTAAAAAGTGTGGTTCTGGATAGATAAATAATTATAGAAATATAAAAAAGATTAAATTTATATTACAAATGATATATTGTAATTAACAGGAAGAAAGGACTATGTTATAATCAATAACAAAGATAATGTTTGATATGGAGAAGCTTCGTACATTGAATAAAGGCTGGCGACACCTGTTTTGTTTGCTGTGAGGACTTCTGTCATAATCTTGCATTGAATAAAGGCTGGTTTTTACAGCCCAAAGAGAGAAAAAGGAGATGTTTATGAAAAAAATTCATGCATTAGTTATGTCTCTTATCATGCTTTTTACTGTGTTGGCACCAGCGCAGAATGTGGAAGCAGCAGGCAAAAGCCTGAAAGTTTCTGAGAAAGCATTTTTCAAAGAGATGAAAGAATTTGACTACAAAGGAATGAACCGATATGTGAAGGACTGGGGAGAAGGTGGACAGTTTGTGTCGGCATTTTACATGGTTCCGAGTGGTAAAAAGTATTTTGCTAAATGTGCCAGCAAGATGAGTTACCGTATCATTTCCACAAAGAAAAAGGGCAATAAGGCAGATGTGAAAGTGAAATTCCGCTATGTGAATTGCGAGGATTTTACATTTAATTTCTGTATGAATGCATTTTATTATATGGCAGATGGAAAGCTTGATAATTTATCTTCCATGTCAGAAAAGCAGGTTATAAAACTGGTAAATGGAATTATTGACAAATCGCAGAAAGATACAAAGTTTAATCGTTTTAAGACTAAAACAGTTACAATTCGTTTTGTGAAAGCAAAGAATTGCTGGAAGGTTCAGAAAGTTTCTGATAAGTTAGCTGATGTTATGATGGCGAACTTTGCATCAAATCTTCAGAATTTGGCAACATTTTCTATTTCGGCAGCTTGTGGAGAAAAGAGTGCATACGTTATACCTGAGACGTCGGTGTATAAGACAGTGCAGAAAAAAGTACTGGTTAAAGTGTTAAAAAATATTTATGGAAGAAAGCCGGAGTTGTCTGCATAAAGTTCATTTATATATTTACTGAAATATTTATGAAGTTTATTGCATTAAAAATTGTGCTTGCTATTTCTTAATTCCTAGTATATTATTAGGAATTAGGAGGTGGAGAGGTATGATGGTTTCATCGAAAGGTCGTTATGCACTTCGGGTAATGCTTTATTTAGCGCAGAATGACAGGGAAGAATTAGTTCCGTTGAAGGAGATTGCGGAGAGTCAGAATATATCTATGAAGTATCTTGAAATGATTGTAAGCCTTCTTCATAAAGGAGACATGCTTATAAGTGGTCGTGGCAAGAAAGGCGGGTATCGTCTGGCGAGAAAGTCTTCAGAGTATACGATAGGCTCTATTTTAAAGTTGACAGAGAAGAATTTGGCACCGGTGAATTGTCTCGAAGGAGGCAAGGTGACCTGCGAGAAAGCAGGATATTGTATTACGCTCCCAATGTGGCAGAAGCTGGATGGTATTATTGATGATTATTTAGAGACAGTGACTTTGGAAGATTTACTGGAGGGTCGGGTATAATCCGATTCTTCAGTATTTTTTTATCTCAGTCGAGAAAACTCCCACATCTTTCAGGTGGTGAGTGACTGCTCGACTTGAATTAGCAGAAATTTTTGAGTATATACTTTCGTGTATAAAATAAAAAACATGAATAGAAATATCTTTTTTGTAAAATCCTATTGACAGGATAGGAATTTAAAGATATAATCCCTATAAAACAGATAGGATTTAGAAAGAAGAGGGTGAATTTATGTATATTTATGCAGATAATGCAGGAACTACAAAGATGAGTCCTGTTGCGATAGATGCAATGACAAAGTGCATGAATGAGGTTTTTGGAAACCCATCCAGCCTGCATTCTACGGGACAGCGTGCAGCTGAAGTACTTCAGAAAGCAAGAGAGGATGTTGCAGAAGCTTTAGGAGCAGATTTTAATGAGATTTATTTTACTTCCGGCGGAAGTGAAGCAGATAACCAGGCAATCCGTTCAGCAGCTCTTTTTGGAGCGAAGAAGGGAAAGAAGCATCTTATCTCCACGAAGATTGAACATCATGCGGTTCTTCATACTCTTAAGAAGTTAGAGAGAGAAGGATTTGAAGTCACATTATTAGATGTTGGAGCAAATGGAATCGTTGACCCTGCAGATGTGGAGAAAGCAATTCGTGAAGATACGGCATTAGTTACTATTATGTATGCGAACAATGAGATTGGTACATTACAGCCAATTGATGAAATCGCAAAGATTTGTAAAGAGAAAAAAGTAACATTCCATACAGATGCAGTACAGGCAGTTGGACACGTTCCAGTGAACGTACATGCACAGAATATTGATATGTTGTCTTTATCCGGACATAAGTTTCATGGACCAAAAGGAATCGGTGTCCTTTATGTCAGAAAAGGTGTTCCACTGTTTAACTTGATCGAAGGTGGTGCACAGGAAAGAGGACGAAGAGCCGGTACAGAGAATATTCCTGCCATTGTTGGTATGGCAGCGGCATTAAAAGAAGCTGTTGCAAATATGGACGAGAACATGGTTAAGATAGCAGCAATGAGAGACCGTCTGATCGAGGGACTTTCTACTATTGAACATTCTCGGTTAAACGGTGATGCGAAGAAAAGACTTCCGGGTAACGTAAACTTCTGTTTTGAAGGAATCGAAGGAGAATCTCTTTTATTATTACTCGATGAAAAAGGAATCGAGGCATCTTCAGGAAGTGCCTGCACATCAGGTTCTCTTGATCCAAGCCACGTATTATTAGCAATCGGACTGCCTCATGAAGTGGCACATGGTTCACTTCGTCTTACATTATGTGAAGAGAATACACCGGAACAGATCGAATATATCATTAAAGAAGTACCAGGAATCGTTTCTTATTTAAGAGACATTTCACCAATCTGGGAAGAGCTTGAGAAGGGAGAGAAGAAACATGTTATATAGTGAAAAAGTAATGGATCATTTCCGTAATCCAAGAAACTTAGGAAAGATGGACGATGCAGATGGCATCGGAGAAGTAGGTAATGCAAAGTGTGGTGACATCATGAAGATGTACATTAAAGTAAAAGACGGAATTATTGAAGATGTAAAGTTTAACACATTTGGATGTGGTTCTGCTATCGCCAGCAGTTCTATGGCAACAGAAATGATTAAAGGAAAATCTATTGATGATGCCTTAGAATTATCTAATAAAGCAGTAGTTGAGGCACTTGATGGACTGCCAACACATAAGATTCACTGTTCTGTATTAGCAGAAGAAGCAGTAAAAGCAGCAGTAAAAGACTACTATGATAAGAACGGAATTGCGTACGATAAAGAAAAATTTGCACCAGGCTCCTGTCCAACATGTGGAGAGTAATTGATTTAGTAGTTTATTGGTAGCTTAATAAAAAGAAAAAGACTTATAGCTGTATTTGTGACTTTCGTCGTGATGGTTTGGATATCTGCTTATGCACTTGCATACAAACCTTGCTTCGAGGTCGTAAATACGCTTATAAGTCTTTTTTTATTTCAGGGCTGTTTTTCATTCGTCTTGCCATTTTCACCATTGTCGCAATAAATCCCAAGGATGAGGGAATTATCCCATAAAATAAATTGACATATCACGGAACTATTTGTATAATAACAAGTGTGTTAACTTATTTTATTCTTATTATGAAACTTACAATAAAATGGAGGAGGAATGAAAGAAGTTTTTCCTGATAGCATGATCGTGTAAGATATCAGGAGAGCGAATGACATGGGTTATTTGTAAAGTTACAGCAAAGCAGGAGAACATTAGGCAATAAGGAGGAAGCCATGAATAAATTAGAACTTCAGAAAGTGGCAAATGAAGTGAGAAAAGGAATTATCACAGGTGTTCATGCAGCAAAAGCAGGACATCCAGGTGGTTCTTTATCCGCAGCAGATCTTTTTACATATTTATACTTTGAGGAGATGAATGTAGATCCGAAGAATCCTCAGGATCCAGACAGAGACCGTTTCGTATTATCAAAAGGCCACACAGCGCCAGGTTTATACGCAGCATTAGCTAATAAGGGATATTTCCCAGTAGAAGACTTACTTACATTAAGACATATCGGTTCCCACCTTCAGGGACATCCATGTATGCAGCACACTCCAGGACTTGATATGTCCAGTGGTTCTCTCGGACAGGGAATCTCTGCTGCAGTTGGAATGGCTCTTTCAGCGAAGTTAAGAGAGAAATCTTATCGTGTTTACACACTTCTTGGAGACGGTGAGATCCAGGAAGGACAAGTTTGGGAAGCTGCAATGTTTGCAGGAGCAAGACATCTTGATAACTTAGTAGTGATCGTAGATAACAACGGATTACAGATTGATGGTAAGGTTGAAGATGTATGTTCTCCATACCCGATTGATAAGAAGTTTGAAGCATTTAACTTCCACGTAATTAATGTAGCAGATGGTAACGATTTTGATCAGTTAGATGCAGCATTTAAAGAAGCAAGAGAAGTAAAGGGAATGCCTGTAGCAATCATTATGAAGACTGTAAAAGGTAAAGGAGTTTCCTTTATGGAGAATCAGGCATCCTGGCATGGTACTGCACCAAACGATGAACAGTATGCTGTAGCCATGGAAGATTTAAAGAAAGTGGAGGAAGCATTATGTCAGAAGTAAAGAAGATCGCTACCAGAGAAAGCTATGGAAATGCGTTAATTGAATTAGGAAAAGAACACGAGAACCTTGTAGTTTTAGATGCGGACCTTGCAGCTGCTACAAAGACAGGAATGTTTAAAAAAGTTTTCCCGGAACGTCATATTGACTGCGGTATCGCAGAATGTAATATGGTAGGAATCGCAGCAGGTCTTGCAACAACAGGAATGGTTCCTTTCGCAAGTACATTTGCCATGTTCGCAGCAGGACGTGCATTTGAGCAGATTCGTAACTCTGTTGGATATCCACATCTCAACGTAAAGATTGGCGCAACACATGCCGGTATTTCCGTTGGTGAAGACGGAGCAACACATCAGTGTAACGAAGATATCGCATTAATGCGTACAATCCCTGGAATGACAATCATTAATCCTTCCGATGATGTAGAAGCAAAGGCAGCAGTACGTGCCGCTTATGAATTAGACGGACCTGTATATTTAAGATTTGGTCGTCTTGCTGTACCAGTAATCAACGATAACGATGATTATAAATTTGAGATCGGTAAAGGAGTTGTATTAAGAGAAGGTAAAGACGTTACAATCGTAGCAACAGGTCTTTGCGTAAGCTCTGCATTAGAAGCAGCAGACATGCTTGCTGAAGATGGCGTTGAAGCAAAAGTAATCAACATCCATACGATCAAACCAATTGATGCAGACCTCCTTGTAGAAGCAGCCAAAGAAACAGGTAAAGTTGTTACAGTAGAAGAACATTCCGTAATCGGTGGACTTGGCGGAGCAGTATGTGAAGTACTTTCCGAAAAATATCCGGTACCTGTTAAGAGAATTGGTGTGAACGATGTTTACGGAGAATCCGGTCCTGCAGTGAAGCTTATTGAGAAATACGGCTTAGACGGCAAGGGCGTATATGCTTCCGTAAAAGAATTTGTTAAATAACTATTTGATTCTTTGAGAGGAAACAGACGAAAATAAAAAGAATAGACCATCGCAACTGTAAAGATATCACTGCGTAGAAAATGCCTGTTCGGCATTTTTACTTGCTCTCACATTACATTTGCAATGGTCTATTCTTTTTATTTTCTGTTTGTTGGCTCCAGAAGGAATGAATGCAATAGTCTTTGGGGAAGATAAGGGGAAGAAATCAGAAGTCTACTGCTACCCATAAAGTATGCCTGCCCGCATTTTTACTTGCTCCCACATTACATTTGCGATACTCTCTCCACTATGCTGACTTTTTTAAGTTTCACTGATGATAAGCCCTTTTTCTTTTCTACTCGTTATAGAAAGAAAATAATCGTCTGGACGATACATCTTCCGAGCAAGTAGAAGACTTCTGACTTCTCCCCCTTATCCTGCCAAAAAACAGAAAAAAGAAATAATACCATATCCCAGATGCGGCTTCGGAGCGTGTTTAAGATGCGGACAAGCATCTTAAATACAGCGACTACAGAGCAGATGGAATATGGTATTATTTCTTTTTTCGTCTGTTTTCCTCTAATGAATCAAATAGTTATTTGCAAAATATCCATTTTGTGTTATCAGAATATTCTTCTTTATATTTATACCCAAGTTCATCGAATTGTTTCATTTCCTCTGGATTTTCAATCTGGTGCTCTGCCATATAACGTACGAGGGAACCTCTTGCCATCTTTGCATAAGTTCCTTTTTCTTTTATTTTCCCATCAATTATTTCTCCGAATACACAGGTTATGACCTGTATATTTTTTGGAATATATTTCAAAACACTTTTACTGTATTCTTTTGATGCAAGGTTAATGAGACAATCACAGTCTTTTAATATATAGTCTGCTAATTTTTGTCCCCAAAAGTCGTATAAATTATTTATTTTTTCATTACGAAAACGTGCCTGCATTTCTAATCGATACGGAATCACCCCGTCAAACGGACATAGTACACCGTAAAAGCCGGATAAGATCCTCAAATGCTTTTCTAACCATATAAAAGCCTGTTCTTCAAATACTGCCGGTGCCATGTATTTATACTGAATTCCCTCATAAGAAAGAATCGCCGGACTTAGATTTTGCTTTAAGTTTCCTGTTCGAAGTTGTTGCTCATTTTCCTGTACAAGCTTGTCACTGCATTTCCATAGATTTTTTAATTCCTCCAAAGACATATTTTTCATATAAGAAAAAAGAGTTTGAGCCTCATTTATAAAAAATGGTATATTTTTGTAGGATAAAATGTCATTTCTTACATTCATTTTTTTTGCCGGGGAAATAATTATTTTCAACATGGGTAGTTTCCTCATACTTTCTGATCATTTATCTAAAGGAACTATACTATATATTTGCCAAAATTACTATGGATTCATTTAGAATAATACACAACCGTTTGTAAACTATTGAATACATTCCTTCTGGAGCCAAAACACAGAAAATAAAAAGAATAGACCATAGGAAAAGAAATGCGAGAGCAGATAAATGTAATCTTCTGACAGAGATACCTTTCGAGCAAGCAGTAGTCTTCTGATTTCTCCCCCTTCTCCCTCCAACAACTATTGAATACATTCCTTCTGGGGCCAACAAACAGAAAATAAAAAGAATAGACCACAGGAAATGTAAT
>OHAU01003597.1_pt1 | contig 12072 bp, 9 predicted proteins | sample 1577181 | NCBI WGS metagenome assembly OHAU01 (sample SAMEA3541472, study PRJEB24748) | human gut metagenome | biome: human gut; feature: human-associated habitat; material: faeces | place: China | collected 2012
TATCAAATTCTTCTCCTGTAAGGCAGACAGGATATATTCGTTCAGACTGTCCACCACTGGCGGCTCCGGTTCCAGTTGGAAGATGCGTTCTGCCACATAGGGAATAATGCCGTCACCGTGCGGATTGGCTTGGTATTTCGGTATGTATCCAGTCATGTTCCATGTAAAATCATTCAGCATAGCGCACCTCCTTTCAAGTGAATCAGATGCTAACCATTAACTAATCTTAAAAGCGATGAAATACACAGGGAAATCAAATCCATCTCGTGTAAGAATCAGGGTCGCAACCCGAGCAGCCGCATTTGGATAAGGCAGCACATTGAATGGACGCTTTATCTGGAGTGGAAAATCGTACTGCCGCACATGATCGGAATATCCGGAAGGGAACACGATACAATGGAACACGATATTATCTTTACCGATGAAATGGACCATTTTAGTCTCCGGATCCTTCCACCAAGTCTCCCAGCTATCCGGCAGCAACTCCTTCGTATTAGAGATATAACCGATCGGAGCGTCGAACCATACATACAGCACCTTTCCTTCCGCCCCTTCTACGGGAACAGGGATACCCCAATCCAAATCGCGACTCACCGCACGGGGTTGCAGACCCATATCCAGCCAACTCTTACACTGCCCGTAGACGTTCGGCTTCCATTCCTTATGATCCTCCAAGATCCATTTACGCAAGAATGGCTCCCACTTATCCAAAGGCAGATACCAATGCTTCGTCTCACGCATCACCGGCTTGCTGCCACTGATAGCGGATTTCGGATCTTTCAAATCCGTCGGGCTAAGGGAAGTACCGCAAGCCTCGCACTGGTCGCCATATGCCTTCTCGTTTCCACAATGCGGACCCGTGATATAACGGTCGGCCAAGAATTGCTTCGCCTCCTCATCGTAGTATTGCTCGCTTGTTTTCTCGATGAATTCGCCTTTATCATACAATGTACGGAAAAAATCCGAGGCCATCTGATGATGCGTAGCGGAAGTAGTACGTGAATAGATATCAAACGTGATGCCGAACTCCTCGAACGATTTCTTGATAATACCGTGGTAACGATCCACCACATCCTGCGGTGTGATCCCCTCTTTCTTCGCTCTCAACGTAATGGGTACCCCATGCTCGTCCGAACCACCAATCATCAACACTTCCTCTCCCTTCAAACGAAGGTAACGGGCATAAATATCAGCAGGCACATACACCCCGGCCAAGTGTCCGATATGCACCGGTCCGTTCGCATACGGCAACGCCGTAGTAATCAGCGTTCTCTTAAAATGTTTTTCCATACCTTGTGTTCTCTTTTTGAGGGGCAAAGGTACGGAATAATTTGGTTAGACGAAAAAGAATAATTTCCTTTGTGAGTGAGTTTCCTCTTAATGAGGCTAGGAACTTTACCTCTAATAATAAATATATGGGAAGAAGACATAAAAACAAGGTATAAAAAAAGAGCTTACCGCTATTGGACATAAGGCGGAAGCTCTTGACATCATCGAAAAAGGTAATTTCTTCGACAAAAAGAAGATTATTATAATAAAGATCGAAGATAAGATTTACACGGCGGCTATTACGACTTCCGAGAAAGGGACTTTAATCTCATTTATTTAAATTTAAATTGAGAATATACATTTAAGCATTGAAAGATTGCACCCATCCTTCAATGCCCAAACATTCCGATTATTCATAAGGATTGATAATCTCCGTGGCAGTCTTTTCATCGACTAGCGTACCATCCACCATAATTCCGATCGAGATTTTTGACTTGGATTCATCATCCAGTTTCACCGTAAGATGATAGCTATGCGAAGGCTCCAAAGTCAAAACGTTCGAATAGGTATGAGGTTCCTTCTCGCCGGGCAAGGTGAGATTGATGGTATATTGCAAGGCCCTCCCCACCGCACCTACGTTGAAATAGGCGGTCTTGTAGCTATAGTTGTTCTTGTTGAAGGTAAAGCTACGGCTAGACACATCGACGGCGTACAGGGTGATAGCGTAATCCGAGAGGTTTTTCTTGATAAAATCGCTGAACTCGACATTTACCGAGGAGTTTGCCAAGACACATTTCAGCGTTACTTCCGTTGGCTCCACGGGTTTGACAGTAAACGAGGTATCTTTTGCCAGACGAGCCTGCCCCCAACCGCTATTGGTACGCTCTGCCTCACTCTCCGTGCAACTCTCTGCCGTAAGGAGATAGCCGGATCCCGCACTGCAAGTGATCGGCGAGCCGGCGATATCACCATATTTACGAGAAGAGAAGACCATCGTCTCGCCACGGGAAAGGCTCACGTTGAAATCCTTCACATCAAAGCCGGACAAAGCACGGGTAACAACTTCAACTTTCGAAGTATCGACTACAGATAGCCAGATCTCACCCAGCTCTTCTGTGAGTACCGGTTCCTCCTCGCTCGTGCAAGCGGAGAACGAGAAAAAGCATAGGACAGATAATAGGTATAGGATTCGCTTATTCATAATCATAATTCAATGTTACATTATCTATTTTGAGAACGCTGCCGACTACACGATCTTGATTGTAAGGACTAGTGGAGTATCCTCCTTCAACTTGCCGCATATTACCAATATCTGTATTTGTGCCAGATTGGAAAAAGATTCCAATATAAGCAGCCTTTGTAGTTGACTGTGTATAGGTAAAATTTAACGTTTCTTTCTTATAAACATCTTGAGTCATAGAATTAAATTCCTGAGTAGTCGCTATTTCCACATTATTGCTATCATATATTTTCGCATAAGCGATACACTGATCAGTAGAAGGTAGAGGAGCATATTTGTAATCAAAAGAAATACTCTTTGGACGTGCGGTATGCGCAATTCCTAACGAATAGGAATCACTATTTTTATCAAATGTCCCCGTAAATAAATACCCAACATACGCCGTTCCATTATCACGAGTATAAGAATAAACACTTGCTCGCTTCCAGCTACCACTTACATTACTATTATAAAAAGCCAATGTTGAAATCTCTGCCGCTTTTTCGCCATCTTTTTTATCTGTTGTAGACCAAGTTCCCGAACACCAGCGCCATCTTACACCATAACCTGATCCTTTATTCGAACCGAAAACACCTCCTGAGTTAGCATTCTCAGCCCCATTCGTTGTCTTTTCATTACGGGTATTCCAGTTTGTACAATAATCGCAATACATATCCGCATCCCAAGTTCCATTACCACTATGCAATTTCGTGCTACTCCACGCTTCCATATCCCCATTCGCTATCACTTGTGCGCTCTCCGTCGTCACCGTTTGAGTATTGCTGCTTAATACGCCTCCGAAGCGGGAGCGGATCGTATAGTTTTTGGATGGCTCCAAACCTTTGATTACATAGCGGCCATCAGAGGTCTTGTCCGAGGGGATCCAAGTCTCTCCATTATCGGCAGAAGCCTCGTACACAACATTGGCGATCACCTTATCGGCCATGTCAGCCTTATGAGCAGTCATGTTATCGGCTGTCATAGGCGTGATGTAGATGAACTTGCTCCATACATCGCCATCGCTTTGCGCGGGAAGGGTGAAGGCTGGAAGATCCGGATCGCATTGAACGATATAGCGTGTACGTCTCACTAAATCACTATAACTCCATGTATGCGTAACCGTCTCGCCTAATTTATTCTGGCCGGCAAGGATCAAGTTATAGGTCTTACCCTTACCCCCTGAGACGAAGAAGTCCTCACCGTTTGTCAATGTCTGTGAAGGCGTAACTCCCGAGCCGCCAGTCTCAGAGACAGTCAAGGTATAGAAATTATATTGTTCCACCAATTGATCCGCCATCTGAGGACGAATAACAGCACTCGCCAAAAAAGCCGTAAGGGAAACCGATTTCACCTCGCCCTCCACGATCGTTACCTTATCACTCTCGCCATAGAAATAAGGGACAGCGGACATGCCCGCCTCCCCGCCATAAGCCGCTTTTACCCGGTACTCGCCCACAGGCAGGAAACAGCCCGCCTCCACGCCCGGCGGCAGGGTCTTCACGGTCTCACCCGTAGCGGCACAGACGATCGTTATCGTAAAATCTGAGACGGTGGGAATCACGCCTTCCGCCAGCGAAGCCTTCGTCTGTACGTCGCTGACAGCAGATTCCACCTCGATCCCCGTGAGGAGCAAACGTCCCTCCCCCTTGCCACCATTACGGTCGATAACCTCATCGGCGCAACCCGCCACCATCCAGCAAAGGGTGGCCAAGGTCATTATCTGTCGTATCATCTTTCTCATATCCTATATCAATGCTTTTTATTCATAAACCAATTCCATCTCGTCTATCCAAAGGGTACTGCCTTCCCCCCCGATGAAGTAATCACCGTACTTGCTAGCCGCCGCCACGATGACGATATATTTGGGCGTACGATTCGTCGCACGATATTCCAAGGGTATCTCAACCTGCTTATAGCTCGTGGTAGACTGTCCGCTGATGAACTCGCCATAGGCGATGATATTACGGTCGTTCTTGTCGAAGACCTGCCGGACAGAGGGCTTGGTACGGATCTCGTAAGGTTCCGGCTTATCCGAGAGGGCGATATATATCTGGCAAGAGTCCGGACGGCCCCGAAGGTTTTCCAGACTGCCCACATCCTGCCCGATACGATTGATCGTGGTAGAGGTATATTTATATTGGAACTTGAGGGAGGTAGGGAATGAGGTGAACGGACGGCCCAATTGCAGCACGCCATTCGTGCCGTCCAACGCGAAATCGCCCGTGAAGATATTCCCGGCCCCCAGCTTGATCACGGCGTCCTTGGATTCCAGCAAGGCAGCTTTCCCTGACACGCTCTCGGTCGTAGGCGTCGTCAGATTACCGATGAAAGCCGCCGCACCCGGGTTGCCGGTTCCCCAGAAGGAGGTTCCACCCGAAGGCCACGGATTCCATTGCTTGCCGTCTTGCGACCAATCCTCGAAACCGCCATTTGTCAAAGCGATCTCACCGGCAGTGGTAAACGAGCCGCTGCCCGTTTGCGCATTGTCTACGCTGATGCGATAATCATAGGCTGTACCGCCCCGCAGCCCGCCGATCGTAGCGCTGAAAGAGGCACCCGAGGTCTTCACGTCTGCCGCCGTGCTCCACGCGGAAGCCGTCTGTTCCTTATATTCCACCACCGGGGTCTTGCCGCTTTGCACAGAGCCGGTAAGCGTGGCTTTCGTCACCATGGGGAAGACGCTCGACGAGGTAGAGGCACCGCCCTCGCTTTGCTCTATCACCACTTTCCATTCCTGCCATACCTCCTCGCCGGCACGAGCCGCATAAAAAGTCTGCGGATAGGTAAAGTCGCGCACGGTAGTAGGATCGGGCGTGACACGTCCATAGGCCCCACCAAGGTTAAGCGTACGAATTTTGATGTTGGAAAGATCCTGATCCGCACTCACGTAGATCACGGCGACACGGCTGACAGGATCTACCAAATGATCCACCATGCCGTCTACGTCTACCGTACGATCCACGATCTGGCGTACGGTAAGTGTCCATGGATTATCTTGGTAGGTACGGACGTTCAGCTCAAGCGGCGTGGAGAGGTCGAGCCGCGTATTGGCCGACAACGAGAGGCTATCAAGCGAGGCAAAATCATGAAAAGGGAATTTCTCCTTATCGTCGCATCGTGCGGAGTCCAGCTCGATCGTCGCGTCGCGCGGATCGAGGATGAGGCGCGTCAGTCTCAGCCGTGACACATCCACGGAGTCGTTCACATAGAGTGTCACGGTGCGAGCCGAGCGATCTATATCCACGCCGGAGGCTACCGTCCCGTCTTCCGAGGCACGCAGGCCCTCAGTCACGATCTCACTGATCGTTCCCTCCACCAGTGGGTAAGGAATATCGTTATCAATAGCGCACGAGGCCAGTCCCAACAAAGTTACCAGACCGGCCGCACGTAAATTCTCTTTAAACATCAATCGTTGAATCTTCATTAAATTATATTTTCTCCATTAAAGATAGAAGGTCATGCCTATGTTGATCGAGAAGAGGTTGATCTTGAAATTGCCGGAGGAGACACGCTGATGCCCCTCCTCTATCTGGTTCGTCTTTTGGTCGATCCACTTGAAATCGAAACCCATCACGCCAACCGATACCTCTACGGCCGACCAGTCGGTGATAAAAGCCGTCATCCCGGGAGCGATACCGATCTGCAGGTTCTGCGCCGTTTGGTAGGAGCCGTCGTAGGTGGCACCCGTACCGGTGGAATTCTTGCCCGTACCGTATCCATAGGTGAGGCGCGCCTCGTTGAACAGGCCGAATATCTTGCTGCGTCCGATAGGCATATAGGTGCGCAAGAAACCGGATACCTCGTACTTATGCTCCAGATAATAGAGGTTGTCGAGGCTGATGTTGAAATCCTCGCCGAGATTCAACTCGAAGTTCTTCAAGTCGAGGTAGTCGCGGTGATAGGCGAAACGCATGCCCGCGGAGATGTTGTTGCGGAAGAAGTAACCCACGTAGGGACTGACACCGAAGTTGTAGCCTTTTCCCTCCACGTTCTTCAAGACGAGGAAGTTCAGATTCCCCTCATCGTGCTCGGAGTAGGAAACAGTTCCTCCCGCCATCCACGTACCTTTCGGGATGAAGACGGTCTCTTGCACTTCTCGGTCGATACGATTCATGGCTCTCTTGCCACGTTGGGCCCAAGTCTCCCCTACGCAAAGGGCGCAGAGGAGGGCCAGACAGATTAGTTTATTTATTCTCATTTTTCCTATTCTAGTCATATTTCATCGGGAGATTCGGAATCCCCTCCCCCACCGGGCTCCGGCGTGCCGGGTTCGGCGGGTCCAGAGGGCGTGCCCTTGGAACGTTGCTTGTAGGCGGTTCGTACCTGGGCGAAAAGATGAGTCGCGTCACGAACAAATACGCGCGCCTCTTCCGAGGGTTGCAACAGGCTGGAGGCATTGGCCAGTGCGCACATATCGTCCAGCAGGTCTTGCGCCTCGGAGGACAGCTCCTTGGAGGTCACATTCTCTGTGCGTACCGATCTCGATTTGTCGCGTAGGGCGGCCAGCTCGGCATAGCGATCGTTGAGCCGTCGTAGCTCGGCGATGTAAGGTGCCAGTTGCAGAGTGACTACCGAGTCGGCGAACTCGGGCTTCGCTAGGTCGATAAGCAGGCCATTGATCACCTCCGTCTCCTGCGCTGTGGGCAGGTTGGCGAAGTCGCGGTAACCGCGCAAGGCGGGTTCCATCCGTTGGGCGGCGGTACGCTCGGCGGCAAGGGGCAGCTTGGCGTAATCGAGCACGCGGCGGACTATGTAGTTACCCGCCGTATCCCGATCGGCCTCCACTTGCTGCATTTCCGGGGTCTCCTCCGAGGAGGAGGCTTGCATCGTCAGTTCGGTCAGCTCATCGATAATGCCGTTCATACGCGTCACCTGTCCGGCGGAAATGTTTAGCACGGGCACTCCGCTATCGGCTAGCAACGAGATCTCGTCCGGCGATTCGGAATCGGAGCCGCTCGGCATCAGTTTCATGTAGCGTTTCAACAGACTTAGCTTCTCGGCCTTGTTCAAGTTACCTAACGACATCGGAGGAATCAATGTGAATGTACCCATAATTCGATTTTTTTTGAAGGTTATTATTCGTTTGTACCCGTTCGAAGGGTCGAAAAGCCCATTCCGGTTTCCAAAAATGGATTTTGAGGAGTCGAGAGCCGTTTTCCCGCTTCAGGAGGTGGATCTCGAGACCTCGAAATGTATTTTCTTGTCCCGGGAAAGCATCTCGAGCCCCCGAAAGGCATTTACCGGTCTTAGGAAATGGATTTCGAGGGGTCGAAACGGGTTTCGCGAATATAGGGAATTATTCCCAGATAGTAGGCGTTCCGTCATAAATGAGGGAAAGATCGTCTACATATAGGGTGCTTCCCGCGCCTCCGGTCATGTAATCGCCGTATTTACTGGATGAGCAAACCACGATGATATGGGTGGGCTGATCCGTCAGGTTCTTATATTTCAACGGGATGTTGAACTCCACGTAGCCATCGCCCTCCGTAGCCGCCCCGGAAGGGAGCTCGCCGTAGGCGATGATGTTTTCATCATTCTTAAAATCGATGAAAGTACTTTGATTGCCATTATCAATCGTATAGGTCTTTTTCGCCAAAGCGATATAAATAGCGCACTGGTCGAGTGTCTGATCTTTTACAATAGTTACGCCTGCTGGAACATTCTTTACTAGATTTATCACATTAGGCGTATATTTATAAAAACCTTTCAGCGCAATAGGCCGAGCGGTAAAGGATTGACCAAAATTGACGGTCGCAGTCTGAGTCCATATATTTGTTGAACCAAATGATCCCGTGTACAAACTGGCTGCGGCAAATATTCCCCCCATCAAATCCACCTTACCAGACTCCAGTTTAGCAGCCTTACCTCCTTGCGTATGAACAAAATCCGTGACGGCTTGTGTCGGGGTCAAACCACCCATCTTCGCGCCCTCGTTACTTGTATCCCAAAATTTGGAATCCGTGGCAGCATTAGGTGAGCTACCATCCCAGCCATCCAGGGATCCATTTTGTAAAGCAATCTCCGCCGCCGTAGTAAATTCTCCCGTAGCGACACTAATCTCTCCGTCTGTCAACCGATATTCGTAAGCCGTGGTGGAAGTCAATCCCGTCAAGGTAGCCGAGGCGGAAGAGGCCACCGTATTAACCGTGGTCGCCACATCCATCCAAGTATCCGTATTCTTTGGACGATACTGGAACTTCAAGGATGAAAGCTCACCGGAATCAAGCGTTATGTCAGTAGCCGTCAGATAAGCGAGCTGGCTCCACGGGTTCGCGGACAAGGTAGCGCCGCTCTTTGCGTTCGGATCGATCGTGAAGTCGTATGTGTACTGGTTCATCGTAGGATCTATCGTTACGGTTACATTTCCTGTGCCGGTAGCCTGATTCTTAAAGTTCAAGATATAATGATCTTTCGCACTGACCTCCGAGATTTTTTGCTCCTTGGAGTTCGTTTTTCCGGCAGCGGTAGTGACCGTATAGGCCACCGTTAAGTCGGAAACCGGGAAATAGGCCACACTCGTACCTTTCGGGGCGAAATCCACCGGAGTGATCGAAGCGGTAGCGCTCTTCACCTGCACCTTGATAGAACCGTTGCCCAGTTTGTCCAAGAAAGCCTGCTCGAAAGCCACCGTCACCTTCACGTTCGCCAAGGAGCAAACCAAATTGGCTGTCGCTGTCTTGCCTTTCTCGATCGTCACCGTCGTCTTGCCCGTGTAATAGGCACGATCCGCTCCGGCATTGCCGTCCCATCCGTTGGAAACGGCCTCGATGGTATATTCTCCCTGTTTCAAGGAAATCTCTTTGCCGGACAACTCCGTATGGTCGTTCGTCTCATACTTGGTCACACCGGCGGCGTTCTTTATCACCACACGCATCTGCTTGGAATTGTACGTAGCGTCAGCCTTCGTGTTCACCTCCGCGCTTTGCTCCAAGGTCACACGCAAGTAGCCTTCGCTTCCCTGTGTGCTCAATTCATCACCTTGACAAGAATAGAAGAAAATACCGGTTAAAAGCAATAATATAAATTGATATGTTTGTCTCATACTTCTATTCCTCCTTTTACTTTACTATGATAGATAAAACGGTCTCGTCATTAACATTTCCATCATTATCTTCTAGACGGATCTTAAAGACATGGCCATTAGCAGAAGTTGTCGTTTGATAAATACTTACCGCTTGAAAGAATTCGCCTAAGGGGAATTGGTAAGAAGTAGCGCCAGCAGCAGGAGCTTTCAGATTAGGAGCGATCATCTTTATTAATGTCATTACCGGACTGCTATCAGTCGCACCGACAAACTCTACTCCCTTGCTAAAATCACAACCTTTCTCTATTAATTGTGGATCACTGATTACCGAGTCAAAGCCTGAATTACCTGCTTCTATAACCACTTTCATACTTTTCAGTCCGCTCTCACTCGTAATAGTGGCTATTGCCTCCGCTTTTTTATCCGTATCATCCGGTAGCGTATAAGTAGTTAGAGGTATTGAAACTTTTATAGCGGAAGGATCACTCGGATCCACCGGACCCTCCGGCTCATCGCCGCCATCGTCCACCACCGGCACATCTACGGAATCCGTCAGCCCATTCCACGTCACCTCAGCAGAGATCTCGATACCCTGCAAACCATTCGGATTTTCCGGATCATAAGTGCCCGGCTTCATCGTGATGGCCAACGCGTCGCCACCCAGCCAGTCGGAGCTCTCGGCCGAGGCGGGCTTCGTGATCACACGGCTCTCGCGTATATCCTTATTATCCTTATTCTTTCCCACGAAAGAGACTGTTATCTCCTTTACGCCCTCATCTAGCATCCAATAGAAAGCGGAGGGTTGCGCAAAAGCCTCCGTTCCAGAGTAGGTAAGCACCTTGCTCCGCGTACCGGCCTTCACCGTGATCGACCAGCTAGTAAAGGAAGTCTGCATTTCCGTGGAATAAACAAGCTGTATCTTCGTATTTTCCATCTTACAAGTAACGGTGACATCGGTAGCCTCACCTTTCTTCACGGCGAAAGAGGTGCTTCCACCATAGTAAGGATCTGTCTCTGTCGGACCGCCCGGCTTATGGGCATACATCGTGTAGCTGTCTACCGGAAGTTCCACGGAGGCATTCGTAGGATCGTAAGTAAGGGTTTTGTAAACGCCCGTGCTGTTACTGATCTCCACGATATATCCCGTGGCGCTCACCGATGGGATAGACTCTGGAGTTCCGGGGTTAGCATCGGCCTTGGTCTGCACGTCGTTGTTCTTCGCGTCTACAGCTACCCCAAGATTCAGCAAGCCCATCTCGGAGGAGCCATCCTCTTTCCCGAGGATCTCGTTCTTCATCTCGCAGGAAGCCAGCCCCATTACTAGAAGGCAACCTGCCATTATCGTATATTTTATATTCATCATTAAATTCGTTCTACTGGTTTTACATCCTAATAACTATTAGAGCCAATCGGAAGGGATCTCGATATCGATAGGCTTATCGTTCGTGGAATCATCGAAAGTAATCGTGATGCCTACCTTGCCGGTGGTATCCTCTACTTTCGGGTTGACAGTGATTGTCCACATGCTGCCCCACTTCATCTCGCGGGTCAAGGTATTGACCTCGGCCTTCGTTCCATCTGCCTTCTTGGTAAACTGGAAAGTCGCCGTCACGTTCTCCCCGGCCTCGGCCAGCTTCACGTAAAGAGGATCCGTATCTCCCTTCGGCCAGATGATCGGACCGTTCTCACCTGCCGCTTGGGTAGAGAAATGAACGGCGTAATCAGAGAAATAAGTAGCCATCGTATCGCCAAATTTCACGACCAGCTTTCCGCAGGCCGGCTTACAAGCCACATTTACAGCCGCTACCTTATCGCTATTCACGTCGAATCGGCTAGAGCCATACATATAGATACCGTTACGGGTGGAGGCATTCACGTTAAACTCTTCCCCATCAGAAGCTACTACCGTGTAAGAGCCGTTGCTCAACTCGATCAAACCTGTGGGCCTTTCCGAGTATTTCCACTCACAGCCCGATACCACATGGCCTTGCGCATCCAAGATTTTCACCTTGTAATCCGCAAGGGGACGATCCGTCAGGTATGTACTCTCATCGACAGCTTTTGTCTTCGTATCAAAGACCGTCTCGGCGGCAAGGTCTAGTATTACCGCACCTTTTCCGCCCATAGCCTGCGAGCCTCCCTCCTCGGAGGAGCAAGCGCTCAACATTAGGCCTCCCGCCAAGGCACAGACCATTTTTACTAATAAAGTCCTCAATTTTCTCATGCAAAAATTTATTGATTTCTGTTTTTTTAATTTACCTAATAAAAAGTGTACAAAAGAACGACTTCGTTAGGAATCTCACAAGGTCAATTTTTATTATTACCTATTCTTTTTTTTAGATTCCATTTTATACAACAACAAGAACAGAGCGTCTTACGATTATCCTCTGTCCTGTTTTTATTCTTCATTATTCTATTTATTAGATTGAGTCCAAATAAAAATATCCTCAAAAAAACGTATATTTGCCATCAAAATTACGTAAGAATATGGAAAATGACATCCCTAAAATAGACCTGCCACAAGATTGGGTAATAGGAAAACTCTCGGAGAAAGACATTG
>OHAU01003605.1_pt1 | contig 12044 bp, 11 predicted proteins | sample 1577181 | NCBI WGS metagenome assembly OHAU01 (sample SAMEA3541472, study PRJEB24748) | human gut metagenome | biome: human gut; feature: human-associated habitat; material: faeces | place: China | collected 2012
AAATTGTGCCGCCCTTCATTTTAAAATTACCGCCGGTCATATAAACTGCGGGTCCATAACCACTGGTTCTTTTATGATTTGTAATCTTTGTACCGTCATTCATTATTACAGTACCGCCAGCCATATTAATCGCAGCCGCTGCCCCGCTGTCAGAAATTATCACGTTGTTACCGTCTATTGTAACATTGCCAAGTGTAAGACTTCCGCTTTCAACTTTTATCAAATTTCCCGATGTACTCATTCTGTTAAGCGTTCCGCCGCCCGTGAATGTAACATCGCCTTTGATAGTAATTGCCGCCGTAATACCAACATCACCGTTTATTGTCACGGTTCCGCCTGATATTGTAACACCGCCTACCGTATCACCGTCATTCCATGTTGTGTCTGCGGAAATTGTTTCTGTAATTTCATCAGCATATACCAAAATGGTACTTGCAGGCAACACAGAGAACATCATTGCCAACGCCAGTATGATTGATAATAATTTTTTAGATTTCATGATTTTTCCTCCTAAAATTATATTATTCCCACAAAAATATTTTCTAAAGAATTTATTATATTTATGTATCTGTTCATACTTAAATTATACACCGTACACTGATGTACGATGCAATAATTTTTGAGTATTTTTCTTCCTTTTCGACATTACATTTTTGTTACAGAGCATTGCTGTTTGAACCTGTCGATAATCTGTCAGCAACTCACGAAATCACATTTTATGATGTGATTTTTGAGTATTTTCAGAGCAGACAAACTGATAAATTTTAAAAAAACAGTTGCAAAATTTAAAAAAACGTGTATAATATAAATGAGTGTATCTTCAGGGCAGGGTGTAATTCCCTACCGGTGGTTAAAGTCCACGACCCTACTCAGTACAGTAGGCTGATTTGGTGAAATTCCAAAACCGACGGTTAAAGTCCGGACGGAAGAAGATGTTTTTTTGTGTATGGTTTGCCCTGTAGCTATGCTATGGGGCTTTTTTTATTTCCCATTCATAGCGTCAAGACAAAATTTATGCGAAGAACTTTTCCTAAAGATACAAAATAAATTTTTAGGAGGCTTTTTAATTATGGAAGCAATCAATGTTCAAAACAAAACAAGGTTTACACCGAAATTTATCGCAAGTGTAGGAATACTGTCGGGTATATCTATTGTACTTATGCAGATTTTAGAATTTCCTATCCCGTTTATGCCGCCGTTTCTAAAGTTTGATTTTTCAACTTTACCTGCTTTGATAGGCGGATTTGCATACGGTCCTGTTACGGGTATTGCGATAGCATTCATCAAAGCGGCTCTACACCTGCTAAGAACAGACACAGGCGGTGTCGGTGAACTTGCCGATTTCCTTGCAAGCGGTTCACTTGTACTTGTTTCATCACTTATTTACAAGCGTATCAAAACAAGAAAAGGTGCGGTTTTAGGTCTTGTTCTCGGTGCAATAGCAATGGCAATCGTAGGCGGACTTGCAAACTACTTTATCTTGATACCGTTCTATACAAACGTTATGCCTATGGAGCAAATTATATCGCTTTGCGGCAAGGCTAATCCGCTTATAACAAACACTTTGGGATATGTTTTATACGGAGCAATTCCGTTTAATTTAATAAAAGCACTGTTGTTATCAATCATAACATTCGTACTATACAAACAAATTTCAAAGATTTTACATTAATTTGATATAGTAATAATTGCATTTTAGAAAAATATAGTGTATAATGAATTCTGTAATTTTTATTTTAAGGAGAAGTTTTATGGATTCTATTGTACAATCTATTGTCACAGCACTTTCAGGAAAAATATCAAAGGAATTAATTGTTTTTCTTGTATCAATGGTACCGTTGTTGGAGCTTAGAGGAAGTATTCTTGCGGCAGGACTTATGAAAATGAGTTTCTTCCCATCATACATTGCCGCAGTACTGGGTAATATGCTCCCGATACCATTCATATTGCTGTTTATTGAAAAGATATTTGCGTGGATGAAAAAAAGCAAACACCTTCACAAAATTCCCGATTGGCTTGAAAAGAAAGCACTTTCAAAATCGGCTCAAATCGAAAAATACGGCTATCTCGGCTTATTCCTTTTTGTAGCCATTCCGCTGCCGTTTCCCTCTTCCGTGGCTGTGCTTGGACAGGAAGTCTTATCGCAGTATTATTCGGTATGAAACCTAAAAAATCACTTTTGTTTATCTTTTTAGGTGTACTTACTGCAGGACTTATAATGTCGCTTTTATCATTCGGCGTTTTAAAACAACTTATTTCTTAGACATATCAAAAAATCGGACTGACAGTCCGATTTTTTTGTTCTGTTTTTCCAAACAAAAATGCCCTCCACAACAGATAATGCTGTCGTGAAAGGTATTTATATTAACTTATAACAAGTTTAAATGTTACTTCACCCTCATAAGCAGGTGTATAGTTACTGTAACCGATTCCCTGAACGGATAATACTGAAAGCATTGACGTCAATCTGTCAGAACTCGTTGTGTAAAATTCACCGTCTTCATCGTATGAATATTGTCTTATAACGCTTAACGCCTCGTCTGCGTCTTTTGCGGAAATTACGATTGAACCGATAGGTTTATTTTCTTCTGGGGCTTCAATCGGATTGCCGTCTTTATCCAACTTATAGTATCTGCCGTATGCGATTTGGGCTCCGCCCGCAAGCGAATAATCATCTTCAACACTTGATTTTACTGTTCTTGAATTATTGATATTGTCAGCAGTTCCGTCATATATGGGACGATCATCCGACTGAACATCAATACTTGCAATCGCTATTCCGTCATCTTGTGAATAAGCCTGAACATCATTTGAATTATCAACAACCTCATCAGTCGTTTTCTGTGAAACCGCACCTTCGTCCGACTTTGCAGGTTCTGCAGAAACAGACGATACCGCATTATTTTGTACCTTTGGACTTACAGACGGAGCAGATGTGGATTTACTGTTATTTGCAACCACACTGCTTTTTACCGAATTTGTACTCGTACTTGTTTGCGGCTTTGCCATTGCAAGCGATGATGTACTTTTCGCTGTTTTATTTTCGGGAATAGTGTTTTCAACCGTTTCTTCAAATACTGTCGGTTGATTTTCTTCCGCATTGTCTTGAGCAGCCACTGTCGGTGCTGTCGTACTTACGGCAGTATTTCCGTCACTGTCAGTCACGACTGTTTCCTCTTGAATAACACCGTCATCATTTCCGTTCATCTTATCGACGAACATATTGCTGTTAGCCGTTACAACAGCTACCAACGCAAAGCAAGCCGCTGCCGCAGTATACTGTTTCCAATTACGGCGAACATTACGCATTACACGTCTTGTTATTCGTGCTTTTTTCTTTTCCTCTTCATCTATGCGGACATTTAATTTCTCCATAAAATCCACAGGAACATTTATGTCAGGGAGAGATTTAGCCGTTGAAATAATTGAACGCATAAATTCAAGTTCACTTTTGCAATTTGCACATTCCAATGCGTGTTTATCCATTTTATGCTTTGTTTCGTCACTCAAATTTTCATAGTTGTCCAAGCATTCGTTAAATTTATCACAATTCATTTTTACTCCCCCTTTCTTTAAATTTTCATTAATTTCTTTTTACAATATATTAGACGTAAGAAATATCAAAAAAGTTCCCGTTTATTCATTAAATTTTTCTTTAATGCACTTCTCGCACGATTAATTCGCGACTTAACCGTTCCCGATGGTATTCCGAGTACCTCAGCTATGTAATCGTAACTCAATCCCTCAATATCGCATAGTGTTATTACAGTTCTGTATTCTTCTTTGAGTTCGCTTATCGCCTCACGTACAGCTCTCTGACGTTCCGATATTTCCATATTTTCTTCCGGTGTAGGACTTTCGTCCCTAATATCCATATCTTTCTTTTCGTCAATCGCCTGATTAATACTTATTACACCCGAATGTTTCTGACGTTTTCTCAGAATATCGGAGCAAACATTCGTAGTTATCCTATAAAGCCACGTGGTAAAGGAAGATTGCTCCTTAAATGACTCTATACTTTTATACACCCTTACGAATACCTCCTGTGCCGCGTCATATGCATCCTCTTGATTTGAAAGCATTCCGTAAGCGATATTTATAACTTGCTGTTGGTAATTTGAAACTAATATATTAAAAGCTTCTCGGCTACCTTTTTTACACTTTTTAATCAAATCATTTTCGGTCAAAAATCCCTCACCACCTCTCATGGTTTATTTGCCCTACGTTTGATTTTAGAAATTCTTAATTCTGTTCATATATACATCGTAATATGCCTTTACGTCAGCCATACAGTCACCGCTGAATTTATCCAAAAACGCCTTTGCGATTTCAAATGCGATTACCGCCTCAACGACAACCGAACAAGCCGGTACGGCACACACATCGGAACGTTCGACAGTTGCCTTATGCTCCGATTTATCGTCAATATTGACTGTTCTAAGCGGATTATACAAAGTAGGTATCGGTTTCATTGCCGCCTTAACAATAATCGGCTCACCGTTTGACATACCGCCCTCAATACCGCCGGCATTGTTGGTAAGTCTGTGGAAGTCGTCCGAATATTCGATTTCATCATGTACCTTTGAACCCGGTATTTCGCTCACACCGAAGCCCATACCGATTTCAACGCCCTTGATAGCCTGTACACTCATAACACCGAAAGCAAGGTTTGCGTCAAGTTTTCTGTCGTAATGAACATAACTTCCCAATCCGGCAGGCACACCTTTTACGATAGTTTCCACTATTCCGCCTACGCTTTCACCGCTTGACTTAATTTTGTCTATGTATTCCATAGCCTTTTGAGCGGCATTTTCATCACCAAACCCAACAGGTGAATTTTGTACTTTTTCAAAGAAATCTGCCGCAGTAAAATCGGCTGTATCTTCAACTTCGCCTATTCTCTTAACATGGCTTAAAAATTCTATTCCAAACGGTTTTAAAACCTGTCTTACAAGTGCGCCGACAGCCACTCTTGCTGCAGTTTCACGGGCACTTGCTCTTTCAAGCACGTTTCTCAAATCTCTGTGATTGTACTTCATACCTCCGGTAAGGTCAGCGTGTCCCGGTCTTGGGCATTCGACAGACTTTTCATTATTCGCCGTTTCAGTACCCATTATACTTTCCCAATTCGCCCAATCTCTGTTTTCGATTTTAATTGCGATAGGACTTCCGAGAGTCACTCCGCCTCTCACACCCGAAAGAATTTCGGCAGTATCTTTTTCAATCTTCATTCTTCCGCCTCTGCCATAGCCCTGCTGACGCTTTGCAAGCTGTTCGTTTATCTCATCAAGGCTTATCTCAACACCTGACGGCATACCTTCGATTATAACTGTAAGGCACTTACCGTGTGTCTCTCCCGCTGTGAAATATCTAAGCATATTTTTATCTCCATTCGTAACTACAATTTGTATTTTTTTTATATATAAACTACAACATAATATATATAATCTATTTTATCACTTTTTCGTTACTTTTGCAAGTTTTAACGACAATTTTACAAAACTCGCTTTGTGTAATTGTAATAAAAAAGATATATTTAAAATAGGAATATTATGATATAATTTGAATATCACTAAAGTCACTGAGCTATTTCATACAGAAAGGAAAGGTAATTTTTATGAAAACTACAATCTGGGGAAATATTCTTCCTGCCGTAACAATCGACCTTGAACAAGGCGAAAGCATTTATACCGAATCGGGCGGTATGACATGGATGTCGGACAAAGTAAAAATGGACACCAATATGAAAGGCGGATTTATGAAAGGTCTTGGACGTATGTTCAGCGGTGAGTCATTGTTTATGGCTACATACACCGCCGAGGCACCGAACCAATCTATCACAATCGCCTCATCTTTTCCCGGAGAAATCAAAGAACTTCACATTTCTTCCGACAAAGAATTTATTTGTCAAAAATCAGCTTTTTTGTGTGCCGAGCAAAGTGTTGAACTTTCAACATATATAACAAGCGGCATAAAGAAAGGCTTGTTCGGCGGTGAAGGCTTTGTACTTCAAAAGCTTTCCGGAAACGGTACTGCTTTCATTGAGCTTGACGGTTCAGTTAAAGAAATCGACCTTGCTGCAGGCGAAAAACTTAAAGTCGATACAGGCAGTGTTGCGATTTTTGAATCAACCGTCAAATATGACGTTGAAACAGTAAAGGGCTTTAAAAATATGTTGTTCGGCGGTGAAGGACTGTTCCTTACAACTCTTACCGGTCCGGGTAAGGTATATTTGCAAACAATGAATATGGCTGAATTTGCAAATAAAATTATCCCGTATCTTCCGACACCGTCATCAAAATAGCAAATAGGAATTATAACTAAAGAAGTGGCAAAAATATTTTGCCACTTCTTATTTTTTATCTGGTTAAATAATTATAAATCATAATTATACTTTCCGCTCTTGTCATTTCACGGTTTGGATTGAAATTACCGTTACCGTCACCGCTTAAAACGCCCATAGCCGAAAGCAATGCGATATACCCCTTATTTTCCGTAACATCATTGAACGGTGTAACGTAAATATCGTTATATTTCGCGTAATTTTCAGCACCGATTGCACGAATCATATACACAGCAGCCTCCTCACGAGTTACTTCCGCATCATCATCGCGTTCATCTTCTGAAATAATACTGTTTTGTGCTGAATTTCTGTACACCCAATTTGCCTGTTCCAAATTGTTTTTCAATACGATTATATCGTTACCGTTTATGCTCATCAAAAGTGCAAGAAAGTCTTTTTGAGTAATCTTTTCATTCGGCTTAAATTCACCGCCCTCAAAACCTATTCCGTAATAAGCAAGCTCTTTGATATACTTTTCGGCATAGTGACCGTCTATATCCGAATATTCAAGTTTACTGCTTGCATTCTCCGTAATTTCTTTGTTTTGATAGTCAACAAACTTACCTGTAAACGGATTGATATTTTCTGTATCTATTGTGTATACAGGGATAATCTCTCTTGTGTTGTCAGTATAATTCTGCATATATACAATGCTGTAATCCTTTGCGTCAAACAAAATATTTTCAGCGTCTTCCTTGCTCATTGCATTTTCGATTGACGGAAATTCGGTGTCGGTATAATTCATACTGAAATCAGTAAGTACGCCGTTGTTTGTTGTCACGTTAGCATAGTCGCCTGTTACCTTAATACCGTTTACATATCTGATATACTGATGTGAATTTTCATCATATTTGTATTCTTTTGCCTTATCGCCTGCAAGTGTCTTTAAAGCCGAATCATCATTATTTTTTACCTCACTGTAATCTTCTCCCCAACGTGAATAATACTTTATTTCACCTGTTTTAGCATCAACAGAAGTATATATGTTGCACTTGTCATTTGACATTGATACAGCATATGTATATTCATCGTCATAATTTTTATATAAAGAAATGCTGTCTGTATTTATATTCTTAGGGATTGACAAAAGCTTGTTCGACTTTAATTTATTTTCCAAAGCGGTTCTTGAAATAAGTCCGTCTATATTGTCAAGCTCTTTTATTTCCTGTTCGGTAAGTCCGCCGTCTGCTGCATCATTTGCACTTTCAGATTTGTTGCCGATGAAATATCTGTAATTTGTAACATCAACCGCATCACCCGTAAGTGCATTAATGTATTTGTCGTAGTCGTATTCCTGTGTGTATACAGGATAAGCTACCACGTTACCGTCTTCGTCAACATATGTACGATAAACCAACTCAAGTCCGAGTTTATCACTGTACGCTTTTTTTGCCTCATCAACGCTTATCGCATTATTGATTGACGGAAAATCCGCTTGTATATAGCCCAAATCAAAACCCATTACATATCCGTCTGTACCGTCAATATTAACCGAGCCGTTTCCGTTCGTGAACAATACACCGTTTACATACGTTTTAATATAGAATGTATATCCGTTACCAAAAATACTGCCGTTGCTTCCATCAATTTTTATTTCATACGGAAAATCGGGATTAATTTGTTTTAAGAAGTTTTCCGCCGTCTTTTTTGCATCACTTTCGCTAATTTTCGGTAAATTCGGTGTGTTATTTTTATCATCAGATTTAAAACCGTTAATTGAATAGTTGGTTATAACTCCGTCTGCCGTACAAGTTATATTAACACTCTTGTTTCCGTCTTTTTCATTCCATGTAAAGTTATAAACTTTTTCGCCGTACTGTTCCTCTGTTCTGCTCGAAAATTCACTGCACTCACTCGGAATTTCAACTCTCTGTTTAATACTTTCCAATATTTTCTGCATATTCTCTCTTGCAGATGTTTCTGTTTGCTGTGTGGCTAACGTTTCAGCGGCTAAAACTGCCGGTGATACTGCCGATACAGTAAGAGCCAACGCTGACGCTACCGCTAATAATTTTTTCATAACTTTTTCCTCCTTGTTAAATTTATCGGATTATTTTTCCTTTCATATATAATACTTTTCAGCACACCAAAAGGTTGCATTAAATTAAAAAAATTTTTCGATTTTTTAATTAACACAAAAGGGTGTTATATTAACGCCCTTTCAGACTGTCGACAAATTGTCCGGAACGCGCAAAACATTATTTTTTTATATTTACAACTTAATTTATAGCTATAACAAATAACAGGCAAGCCTATCTTCAATATACGGCTTGCCTGTGCACTTTTTTCAAAAATAAACTCTAACATACCAACGTACGCCGATGAGTTCATTTTCACAAAATCCGAACTAATTTCTCGACATCTGATTCAATATTAAAATTTACCGCTGGCACCGCCGCCGCCGAAACTTCCGCCGCCGCCGGAGAATCCGCCTCCTCCGCTGCTGCTTCCGCCGGAAAAACCACCGCCATAGTAACCGCCGCCGCTATGATAGCCGCCACGTCCGCCACGTCCGCCACGTCCTTTGATATTAGTGATAAATACCACAATCGCTAAAACTATGAAAAACACTACATATGTCATTATTTCAACCATAGTGTCATCATCATCTTCTTCATCGGGTGTCGGGTCTTCGAGTTCGCCGATTACCGAATCATAAATCTGCTTAATACCCTCGCTGTAATCACCTGCCGACAAAGAATCTGTTGCATTTCTGATAAATCGACCGCACTTACCGTCATTCAAAACGCCCTCAAGTCCGTAACCGACTTCGATACGAATGTCACGGCTATCCATAACAAGGAGAATAAGAACTCCGTTATCCGCGTCTTTATCTCCTATTCCCCATTTTCTTGCCGTTTCAATCGAAAAGTCTTCAAGGTCGTTTCCGTCTATACTTTCCATTGTCAGAACAACAACTTGCGGTCCGCCGTTAGCATTGTACGCCTTACCTTTTTCAAATATATAATCCTCTGTTTCACTGTCAATAACATTCGCATAGTCATTTATAAAAAATCTATCCGTATGATTCGGTATATCAACCTTTGCAAACGCACAAATATTTATAAATAAAACAAACATTGCGGAAATTAATGCCGCGAAACGTATCTTCCCCCTACTCATATCAATCAAAATTTACAGAAGGAGCAGATTGTGCCGCACTGTCCGCCTCAAACTGTTGTTTCTTTTCAAAACCAAGCATATTTGCAAATATGTTTGTAGGGAATGAACGTATTTTTACGTTATATTTTTGAACGGCGTCATTATAATCCTTTCTTGCAACACCTATGCGATTTTCCGTACCTGCAAGTTCATCTTGAAGTGACAAGAAGTTTTCGTTTGACTTTAATTCCGGATATGATTCCGAAATTGCAATCAATCTGCTAAGTGCAGATGAAAGTTCTTCATTTGCCTCACTTGCCTCCTCAACTGTTCCCGCACCGGCAAGTTTTGCACGAGCATCAGAAACGGCAGTAAACACTTCTGTTTCGTGTGCCGCATATCCCTTTACAGTATTAACAAGGTTCGGTACAAGATCCATACGTCTTTGAAGTTGAACCTGTATATCGGAATATGCCGTGTTGGTTGATTCTTCTAAACTTATAAGTCCGTTGTAACTTCCTATAATGCTTACCGCTATAATTACGATTACCGCTATTATAACACCGATAATTACACCTTTTTTCTTCATATTTTCTCCTCTTTTCTATAGATAATCTGTATATATTATACACTTACATTTTAACCTATGTGTCTATAAATGTCAACAAAAAAGCAGACAAAACCATAAAGATTTTGTCTGCTTTTAAATTCTTAATACACTGTAATTAAAATTACTTAGAAAGGTTAGCCTTTAACTTAGCAAGTTCGTCAGCCATTTCCTGTGGAAGTAAATCGCCGAACTGTGCAAAATATTCTTCGATATTTGCAACGTCTTCAAGCCATACCTGCTTATCGATTGTAAGAAGACCGTTAATATCAACATTTTCGTCTTCAAGACCTGTTAGGTCGATATCTTCAGGCTTTGGTAGGTAACCGATTTCGCTTTCAACAGCGTCAACCTTACCTGCACATCTGTTAAGAATCCAAAGAAGTACACGCATATTGTCACCGAAACCAGGCCACATGAAGTGTCCTTCGTCATCTTTTCTGAACCAGTTAACGTGGAAGATTTTTGGAGCTTTGTCGCCAAGCTTCTTACCCATTTCAAGCCAGTGACCCCAGTAAGTAGCCATATTGTAGCCTACGAACGGTTTCATAGCCATTGGGTCACGTCTAACAACACCTACTGCACCTGCAGCTGCTGCTGTTGTTTCTGATGCCATTGTAGCACCAACGAATGTACCGTGCTGCCAATCTCTTGATTGATATACAAGCGGAGCACACTTAGCACGTCTGCCACCGAATACAATAGCCTCTACAGGAACGCCCTGTGGGTTTTCGAATTCAGATGAGATACATGGGCAGTTGATAGCCGGAGCTGTAAATCTTGAGTTAGGGTGAGCAAGATTGTTACCTGCTGCAGAGTATTCAGGACCGTTAACCTTTGAGCCCTTCCATTCTGTTGCATCAACAGGAGGATTCTTGTCAAGACCTTCCCACCAAACTGTATTGTCTGCATTGTTAAGAGCAACGTTTGTGAAGATTGTGTTCTTCTTTGTTGATTCAAGAGCATTAAAGTTTGTCTTTACTGATGTACCAGGAGCAACACCGAAGAAACCTGCTTCCGGGTTGATAGCATATAGTCTGCCGTCAGGACCGATGTTTAGCCATGAAATATCATCGCCGACTGTCCATACTTTGTAACCTTGGTTCTTTAGGTATTCCGGTGGGATAAGCATTGCAAGATTTGTCTTACCGCAAGCTGATGGGAATGCAGCACAGATATACTTAACTTCGCCTTGAGGATTTTCAAGACCAAGAATTAGCATATGCTCAGCCATCCAACCTTGGTTCTTACCAAGATATGATGCAATTCTTAGAGCGAAGCACTTCTTACCAAGAAGAACGTTACCGCCGTAAGCTGAGTTGATTGACCAAATTGTGTTGTCCTGTGGGAATTGAACGATGTATCTGTCATCAGGATTTACGTCTTTCTTAGCGTGTAGACACTTGATGAATTCAGCGTTTTCGTCATTTCCAAGTTGATCAAGAACCTTTTGACCGATTCTTGTCATAATAGCCATATTAAGTACAACATAGATACTGTCTGAAAGTTCGATACCGATCTTTGAGAAAGGTGAACCTATAGGACCCATTGAATAAGGGATAACGTACATTGTTCTGCCCTTCATTGAACCTGTATATAGTTTCTTTAGCTTTGCATACATTTCGTCAGGAGCCATCCAGTTATTGATTGGACCTGCTTCTTCTTCTGTAGGAGTACAGATAAATGTTCTGTCTTCTACACGAGCTACGTCGTTTTCAGCTGTTCTGTGATAGTAACATCCAGGAAGCTTTTCTTGATTTAGTTTAATCATTTCACCTGTTTCAACAGCCTCTGCTCTTAGAGCCTCAAGCTGTTCTTCACTTCCGTCAATCCAAACAACATTGTCAGGTTGACACATAGCTTTCATTTCTTCAAGCCATGCAAGAACTGTCTTGTTTTCTGTCATGGTAAAAATCCTCCAATACATTTTTTAATTTTATACAGTGTTATTTTGTAACATTGTTTTCTATTTTACTGACGAATGTATTATAA
>OHAU01003612.1_pt1 | contig 12011 bp, 7 predicted proteins | sample 1577181 | NCBI WGS metagenome assembly OHAU01 (sample SAMEA3541472, study PRJEB24748) | human gut metagenome | biome: human gut; feature: human-associated habitat; material: faeces | place: China | collected 2012
CTTTCAGGTCCTGACAGCGATAGCCATTGGTATTCTCCTTGGCCATTTCTATCCTGAAATAGGCGAGCAAATGAAACCGCTTGGCGACGGCTTCGTTAAGCTCATTAAGATGATCATCGCTCCTGTCATCTTCTGTACCGTCGTAACGGGCATTGCGGGCATGGAAAGCATGAAGGCGGTCGGTCGTACCGGCGCAGTCGCACTGCTTTACTTTGAAATTGTCAGTACCATCGCGCTGATTATTGGTCTTATCATCGTTAACGTCGTGCAGCCTGGTGCCGGAATGAACGTCGATCCGGCAACGCTTGATGCGAAAGCGGTAGCGGTTTACGCCGATCAGGCGAAAGACCAGGGCATTGTCGCCTTCATTATGGATGTCATCCCGGCGAGCGTCATTGGCGCATTTGCTAGCGGTAACATTCTGCAGGTACTGCTGTTTGCCGTACTGTTTGGTTTTGCGCTCCACCGTCTGGGCAGCAAAGGCCAACTGATTTTTAACGTGATCGAAAGTTTCTCGCAGGTCATTTTCGGCATCATCAATATGATCATGCGTCTGGCACCTATTGGTGCGTTCGGGGCAATGGCGTTTACCATCGGTAAATACGGCGTCGGCACACTGGTGCAACTGGGACAGCTGATTATCTGTTTCTACATCACCTGTATCCTGTTTGTGGTGCTGGTATTGGGTTCAATCGCTAAAGCGACTGGTTTCAGTATCTTCAAATTTATCCGTTACATCCGTGAAGAACTGCTGATTGTACTGGGGACTTCATCTTCCGAGTCGGCGCTGCCGCGTATGCTCGACAAGATGGAGAAACTCGGCTGCCGCAAATCGGTGGTGGGGCTGGTCATCCCGACAGGCTACTCGTTTAATCTTGATGGCACATCGATATACCTGACAATGGCGGCGGTGTTTATCGCCCAGGCCACTAACAGTCAGATGGATATCGTCCACCAAATCACGCTGTTAATCGTGTTGCTGCTTTCTTCTAAAGGGGCGGCAGGGGTAACGGGTAGTGGTTTTATCGTGCTGGCAGCGACGCTCTCTGCGGTGGGCCATTTGCCGGTAGCGGGTCTGGCGCTGATCCTCGGTATCGACCGCTTTATGTCAGAAGCTCGTGCGCTGACTAACCTGGTCGGTAACGGCGTAGCGACCATTGTCGTTGCTAAGTGGGTGAAAGAACTGGACCACAAAAAACTGGACGATGTGCTGAATAATCGTGCGCCGGATGGCAAAACGCACGAATTATCCTCTTAATCTCATCACTTATGCCCGCACTCCCTTCCCCGAGTGCGGGTGTTTGCGCATAATTGACCCCTGTGCCTGAACTTACCACCTGGGTGAGTTCAGGTTTATTTCACTTCTTCCGTGACATTTTCATGTTCTTGCGGTCTAACACGAAGTGTTTTTAACGTCATTTAGACTGACCGACAACGGGCAGTTTTTTATTACCAGGATAGTTGATCAGGGGTTCACATGCAGGGCACAAAAATTCGACTTTTAGCGGGCGGTTTGCTGATGATGGCCACTGCTGGCTATGTGCAGGCAGATGCGCTCCAGCCTGATCCAGCATGGCAACAGGGGACGCTTTCCAACGGTTTACAGTGGCAAGTGCTGACTACACCCCAGCGTCCCAGCGATCGTGTTGAAATTCGCCTGCTGGTTAATACCGGTTCGCTCGCCGAAAGTACACAACAGAGCGGTTACAGTCACGCCATCCCTCGTATTGCGCTAACGCAAAGCGGTGGCCTTGACGCAGCGCAGGCGCGTTCATTGTGGCAGCAGGGGATCGACCCTAAACGCCCGATGCCGCCGGTAATTGTCTCTTATGACACCACGCTGTTTAATCTGAGTTTGCCCAATAACCGTAACGACTTGCTGAAAGAGGCGCTCTCTTATCTGGCAAATGCCACTGGCAAACTGACTATCACGCCAGAAACCATCAACCATGCGTTGCAAAGTCAGGACATGGTGGCAACCTGGCCTGCCGATACTAAAGAGGGCTGGTGGCGTTATCGTCTGAAAGGATCAACCTTGTTAGGTCACGATCCTGCCGATCCGCTGAAACAACCCGTTGAAGCGGAAAAGATTAAAGATTTCTATCAGAAATGGTACACCCCGGATGCAATGACGCTGCTGGTGGTGGGAAACGTGGATGCGCGCTCGGTCGTCGACCAAATCAATAAAACGTTTGGCGAACTGAAAGGCAAACGTGAAACACCGGCTCCGGTGCCGACGCTTTCTCCGCTGCGTGCGGAAGCGGTGAGTATTATGACCGACGCGGTGCGTCAGGACCGGTTATCTATCATGTGGGATACGCCGTGGCAGCCGATTCGTGAATCAGCCGCACTGCTGCGCTACTGGCGTGCGGACCTGGCCCGTGAGGCGCTGTTCTGGCATGTTCAGCAAGCGTTAAGCGCCAGTAACAGCAAAGACATCGGTCTTGGATTTGACTGCCGTGTGCTGTATCTGCGTGCGCAGTGTGCCATCAACATCGAATCACCAAACGACAAGCTGAACAGCAACCTTAATCTGGTGGCGCGTGAACTGGCGAAGGTTCGCGATAAAGGTCTGCCGGAAGAAGAGTTCAATGCGTTAGTGGCGCAAAAGAAACTGGAGCTGCAGAAGCTGTTTGCCGCCTATGCGCGAGCTGATACCGATATTCTGATGGGGCAGCGGATGCGTTCGTTGCAAAATCAGGTTGTCGATATCGCGCCGGAGCAATATCAGAAACTGCGTCAGGATTTCCTTAACAGCCTGACGGTGGAGATGTTAAATCAGGATCTGCGTCAGCAGTTGTCGAATGATATGGCGTTAATACTGCTGCAGCCGAAAGGCGAGCCGGAATTTAACATGAAAGCGTTGCAGGCGGCCTGGGATCAAATCATGGCCCCATCTACCGCCGCTGCGACCACCTCTGTCGCCACGGATGACGTACATCCTGAAGTGACGGATATTCCACCTGCACAGTAATGCCTGATGGTGATGAGTTAGCACAACCATCAGGTATTTATGGATGAGCTGGATAGGGGGGTAACACTCTATCCAGCCTTTTGCATATGCTGCTTTTACGCTGGCATCGCTTCACGCGGGATAATCGCGCCGCGATACTGAATAACGGTACTTGCGGTCAGGTGCCCGCGTTTCGCCGCGTTTTCCGCACTGCCGCCCGTCAAACGTACCGCCAGATAACCGGCACTGAAAGAGTCGCCAGCTGCGGTGGTATCGATCACTTTTTCTTTCGGCAGTTTTACCGCCGGAACATCCACTAACCCTTCACCAGCAATGGACACCAGGCAAGAATCCGCCCCGCGTTTCACCACCACTTCTTTCACGCCCGCGTTATGGGTGCGCGCAATGACGTCTTCCACCGGCTGTTGACCCCACAGCGCGTCTTCGTCGTCCAGCGTCAGGAAGGCGATATCCGTGCATTCCAGCATTTGCTGGTACACCTGCTGTGTCTCTTCTTTGCTGGCCCACAGGCGCGGACGATAGTTATTGTCGAAAATCACTTTTCCGCCGTTGGCGCGGCATTCGCGCAGCAGGGAAAGCAGCTTTTCGCGGCTGGTCGGGCTTAAGATCGCCAGGCTAATCCCGCTCAGGTAGAGATAATCGAAATTCGCCAGCTCTTCGCAAATCGTCGCGGATTGCTCACTCTCCAGCCAGAATTTGGCAGCGGCTTCGTTACGCCAGTAGTAGAACGTACGTTCGCCGGTGCTGTCGGTTTCAATGTAGTAAAGGCCCGGCAGACGGTTTTCCATCCGTTGGGTCAGGGAAGTATCAACGTTCTCGCCGCGCCAGGCGTCCAGCATCTGCTGGCTAAAACTGTCCGTTCCCAGCGCCGTTACGTAATGAACGGTTAATGCCGCAGGATCGACCTGACGGGCGATATAGACGGAAGTGTTCAGGGTATCGCCGCCGAAACCGCGCTTAACGTCCGCGCCTTTCTCGGAAAGCTCAATCATGCATTCGCCAATCACGGCAATCTTTTTGGACATAGTTGTGAACCTGATCTGTAAAAAATTAGCGTTAGTTTGCGCTGTGGTGGTTTGCTGGTCAACCATATTAAAACAGTGTTCCATTATTTTTTTGAGCCAGGACGTATTCCTGAAAGATTCCGTTGTGGAGTGAGGAAATTTACCCCGGCCAGGCGGTAAAGTTCTGCCCTTACGCGCCGATAATCTTTGTCGAGTCCGGGCAGCATCACTTTTAAACACAGGACATCTTTGATGATAAGGCAGGTTATCCAGCGAATAAGCAACCCTGAAGCAAGCATCGAGAGCTTGCAGGAACGGCGTTTTTGGTTGCAGTGTGAGCGTGCTTACACCTGGCAGCCGATCTATCAAACATGCGGGCGGTTAATGGCCGTGGAGCTATTAACGGTGGTCGCGCATCCCTTGAACCCTTCGCAACGCCTGCCGCCGGATCGCTATTTTACTGAAATCACCGTTAGCCATCGGATGGAGGTTGTGAAAGAGCAGATTGATTTGCTGGCGCAAAAAGCCGACTTCTTTATAGAGCACGGCCTGCTGGCATCGGTCAATATTGATGGCCCTACGCTCATCGCCCTGCGTCAGCAACCAAAAATCCTGCGCCAGATTGAGCGTCTTCCCTGGCTGCGTTTCGAACTGGTGGAGCATATCCGTCTGCCGAAAGATTCAACCTTTGCCTCGATGTGTGAATTTGGCCCGCTGTGGCTGGATGATTTTGGTACCGGGATGGCAAATTTCTCTGCACTAAGTGAAGTGCGTTATGACTACATCAAAATCGCGCGAGAACTGTTTGTGATGCTGCGTCAGTCACCGGAAGGACGCACACTCTTTTCTCAGCTTTTACATCTAATGAATCGCTATTGTCGCGGGGTGATTGTTGAGGGCGTAGAAACGCCGGAAGAGTGGCGTGATGTTCAGAACTCGCCCGCATTCGCCGCACAAGGCTGGTTTCTTTCACGCCCGGCACCGATAGAAACGCTGAATACGGCGGTTCTGGCGCTATAAGCTGCCTCATTTTCCGCCTGGCTGGACTATCTTTAGGACTGGCACAGAAAGAATATGAGGAAGCGAACGATGAGCAAGGCAGGCAAAATAACCGCTGCGATTTCAGGGGCTTTCTTGTTGTTGATTGTCGTGGCGATCATTTTGATTGCAACTTTTGACTGGAATCGACTCAAACCGACCATCAACCAGAAAGTCTCTGCGGAGTTGAATCGTCCGTTCGCTATCCGTGGCGATCTGGGCGTGGTGTGGGAGCGGCAAAAACAAGAAACTGGCTGGCGCAGCTGGGTGCCGTGGCCCCATGTACACGCGGAAGACATCATTCTTGGCAATCCACCGGATATTCCCGAAGTCACGATGGTGCATTTGCCACGCGTAGAGGCAACGCTGGCCCCGCTGGCGCTGCTGACCAAAACGGTCTGGCTGCCGTGGATCAAGCTCGAAAAGCCCGACGCGCGCCTGATTCGCCTCTCCGAAAAGAACAATAACTGGACGTTTAATCTCGCCAACGATGATAACAAAGACGCGAATGCAAAGCCGTCGGCATGGTCGTTTCGGCTGGATAATATTCTTTTCGATCAAGGGCGGATCGCCATTGATGACAAAGTAAGCAAAGCGGATCTGGAGATTTTTGTTGATCCGTTAGGCAAGCCGCTGCCGTTCAGCGAAGTTACTGGATCGAAAGGTAAAGCGGATAAAGAAAAGGTGGGCGATTACGTTTTTGGCCTGAAGGCGCAGGGACGTTATAACGGTGAACCGCTCACTGGTACGGGAAAAATAGGCGGTATGCTGGCGCTGCGTGGCGAAGGGACGCCGTTTCCGGTACAGGCTGATTTCCGCTCTGGTAACACCCGTGTTGCTTTTGATGGCGTTGTGAATGACCCAATGAAGATGGGCGGTGTCGATTTACGGCTTAAATTTTCTGGCGATTCGCTGGGTGATCTCTATGAACTGACGGGCGTTCTGCTGCCCGATACACCGCCGTTTGAAACGGATGGTCGGCTGGTAGCGAAAATCGATACTGAAAAATCGTCGGTCTTTGATTATCGCGGTTTTAATGGGCGCATTGGCGATAGCGATATCCACGGTTCTCTGGTCTACACCACCGGAAAGCCACGACCAAAACTGGAAGGTGATGTCGAGTCGCGGCAATTGCGGCTGGCGGACCTGGGACCGTTGATTGGCGTTGATTCCGGGAAAGGGGCAGAAAAGTCGAAACGGTCTGAACAGAAGAAGGGCGAAAAAAGCGTTCAGCCTGCGGGCAAAGTGCTGCCTTATGACCGCTTCGAAACCGATAAATGGGACGTTATGGATGCCGATGTTCGCTTCAAAGGGCGGCGCATTGAGCATGGCATTAGCCTGCCGATTAGCGATCTTTCTACTCATATCATCCTCAAAAATGCTGACCTGCGCCTGCAACCGCTGAAATTTGGCATGGCGGGCGGCAGCATTGCGGCGAATATTCATCTGGAAGGCGATAAAAAGCCGATGCAGGGGCGGGCAGATATTCAGGCTCGTCGACTGAAACTGAAAGAACTGATGCCCGATGTGGAACTGATGCAGAAGACGCTGGGGGAAATGAACGGTGACGCGGAACTACGCGGTAGCGGTAACTCGGTGGCAGCACTTTTAGGCAACAGTAACGGCAACCTGAAACTGTTGATGAATGACGGGCTGGTGAGCCGCAACCTGATGGAGATTGTTGGGCTGAATGTCGGCAACTACATTGTCGGTGCGATATTTGGTGATGATGAGGTGCGGGTGAACTGCGCGGCGGCGAATCTGGATATTGCCAACGGCGTGGCGCGCCCGCAGATTTTTGCTTTCGATACTGAGAACGCGTTGATTAATGTTACCGGCACGGCAAGTTTTGCTTCGGAACAGCTGGATTTGACTATTGATCCGGAGAGTAAAGGGATTCGGATTATCACACTGCGTTCGCCGCTGTATGTGCGTGGGACGTTTAAAAATCCGCAGGCTGGGGTGAAAGCCGGGCCGTTGATTGCTCGCGGAGCCGTTGCGGCGGCACTGGCAACGCTGGTAACACCGGCGGCGGCGTTACTGGCGCTGATCTCACCTTCCGAAGGGGAGGCTAATCAGTGCAGGACAATTTTGTCGCAGATGAAGAAGTGATGATAATTGCCGGATGTCTGACATCCGGCAATTAAACAGATTTAGATTGTTGGCAAAGTGTGCTTTGTTCATGCCGGATGCGGCGTGAACGCCTCCGGCTTACAAATCCTTGCGAATTCAATATATTGTATGGAAATTCTGGCCTGATAAGCGTAGCGCATCAGGCTTTTCACTCTTATTACAACGACTGATGTCGCGTCTCATGGGTCAGCAGCAGGGCGATTAACGTCAAGCCAGCCATCGCCGCCAGATATAGCCCCACCGCACCTAACCCGTAGTTAGTCTGCAACCAGGCTGCGATATACGGCGCAACGGAAGCCCCGAGAATCGACGATACGTTGTAAGAGAACGATGCTCCGGTGTAACGCACTTCTGTCGGGAACAGCTCTGGTAACAGCGCGCCCATCGGACCGAAGGTCAGCCCCATCAGACTTAACCCCAGCAGCAGAAAGGCAAAAACCAGAATCGGGTTGCCAGAACCGAGCAAAGGGGTAAAGGCGAATAGCGCGAACAGGATGATCAGCGTGGTGATGATCACCATGCTTTTACGGCGACCAAAGGCATCAGCCAGTAATCCGGCGACTGGCACCATCACGCCAAAACCAATAACTGCCATCATCAGCATCCACAACACTTCGTTACGCGGCAGGCCAAGCCCAACTGGCGCGGCGGCGGTACTAAAGGTCATAGAGTAGACCGTCATGATGTAAAACAGCGTATAGGTTGCCAGCATAATGAACGTACCCAGTACGGTTACGCGAACATGTTTGGTCAGCAGCGTACCCAGCGGGATCTTCACCTGTTTTTTCGCTTTAGCGACTTTCTCAAACACCGGCGACTCATGCAGCGACACGCGAACATACAGGCCGATAATGACCAGCACCGCCGAGAAGATAAATGGCACACGCCAGCCCCAGCTCATAAACTGCTCGTCGGTCAGTAGCCAGGAAAGCAGCAAGAAAGTGCCGTTGGCAAAGAAGAAGCCAATCGGTGCGCCCAGCTGTGGGAAGGAGCCATACAGTGCACGTTTGCGCGGTGGGGCGTTTTCAGTCGCCAGCAGCGCCGCGCCGCCCCATTCACCACCTAAGCCCAGACCCTGACCAAATCGAGCCAGCGCCAGCAGCAGCGGGGCGAAAATACCAATCGTGGCATAGCCTGGCAGCAGACCAATCACCACGGTCGAAATCCCCATCGTTAGCAACGAGGCGACCAGCGTCGCTTTACGCCCAACGCGATCGCCAAAATGACCAAAAACGGCAGAGCCAATGGGGCGCGCGACGAAGGCGATGGCGAAGGTGGCGAGCGACTGTAGCGTTGCTGCCGTTGGATCGCCCTGCGGGAAGAAGATATGCGGAAACACAATAACGGCCGCAGTGGCGTAAATGTAAAAGTCGAAGAACTCAATGGCCGTGCCAATGAGAGAGGCGACAAGGACTTTATTACGCGAGTTGATCGGCGTGTATTCTTGCTCGTGGTCGAGTGTTGTGGCTGTTGCTTGCATAATCTTTTCTTATTTTTTGGCTAACGAATAGCCATATTACGCACAGCAAAAGTGATATTTCAATGTGTAACAAATCGCGGAAATGGTCAAAAATCAGGCAAAAAGGGAATAATGTTTAGGCCAGTGATTTTTCTTCTATGAAATGCTTCACATAATTTTATAAATAGTGGATAAAACTGGTTTCAGGTTAAATAAAAGTTACCAACTGGATTTATATGCTGGGGTTATGAGTTGGAATGAAATTGTTTGCTCCTGAATAGATGGCTAAAGAGGCTCTGGGAAAGAGTTTCAAGAGGTTATGTGCGCATTATAGCCGGATGCGATGCTGGCGCATCTTATCCGGCCTACGGGGAGCCAGGCCGAATAAAATCGTATGCCGGATAAGGCGTTTACGCCGCATCCGGCCTATTTTAAGGCTGCGTTTTCCCTGGCATTCGCGGGTCGTCTTTATATTCGGCGGTGGCAATCCACGCCGCGCAAAACAGCGTCAAACGGGCGAAGAAGTAGAAAAATGCCATCAGCCCCAGCACGGAACCAAATGCTGCGCCAGAGGGTGATTTCATCAACGATGGCAGGGTGTAGGTCATCACGATTTTAATCACTTCAAAACCAATAGCAGCCAGAAATGTTCCGCGAATCAGGGCTTTTTTGCGCGGACGGTGGCGCGGTAACCGCCAGAAGATCCAGAAGAAAAGCAGATAGTTGGCGAAGATGGAAATCGCCACGCCAATCAACCGCCATGTCGGTTTCAGCCACTCAATGCTGTTCAGGTGCAGGGCGCTAATAATCATTTGCTGCGCAGAACCGGCAACCGAGGTGATCGACAGCGTCACAATCAGCGCAATTAACAAACCAATCAGTGAAATAAAATCACGCAGATATTTTACCCAGAACTTCTCCTGATCTTGCGGCGAGCGTTCCCAGACATCGCGTGACTGGGCGCGAATCGCTTCACGCAGGTTACCCATCCAGTTGATGCCGGAATAAAGTGCCACTGCCAGACCGACAAGCCCTACAGTCGTACGCTGCTGAACGGCGGTGTTGATGGTGTTTTTCAATGTGGCGGCTAGCGTCGGATCGCTGATGTTTTGCAGAATTTTGTCGAAGATATCCTGTAGCAACATCGGATGGGAGGCGAGCACAAAGCCCCCTGCGGCAAACGACACCATCAAAATGGGGATCATCGACAAAAATGAGAAATAGGTGATAGCCGCACCAAACTGGTTACCCAGCCGATCGTTAAAGCGTTCTGTCGCGCGAATCAGGTGCGCAATAACCGGTTGGCGTTGGACTTTCTCGGCAGTGGTGGTGACGGTTTCCAGCGCCTGGCTAACTTTGCCGCCTTTCTCGCTATTATCCAACTGCTTAATCGGCTCGTGCTCCAGATCCTGGGTGGGACGTTTGATCTCGTTTTCCTGCGTCATCCGCTCTTTTGTCCTTCTGTCGTGGTCATTCTTAAAAGTATAGTCGGTCAGTCCAGGTGCTCTTTCATTACGCCAGCCAGCCACTGCATAAACAGGTTTACACGCCGGGAAAGCTCCCGACGCTGCGGATAAACCAGTGAAAGGGACAGCGGCTCGGCACGGTAGCCAGGCAACACTTCAATAAGCCGCCCGGCACGCAGGGCTTCGCGCACGGCAATGCGCGGGATCTGAATAATCCCCAGACCGGCAAGACCGGCGGCGAGATAGTTTTCGCTACTGTTTACCGTCAACATGCTGCCAGACTTAAACCACTGGACGCCATTAACGCTGGCAACCTCAAAACCTAACGGATGTACACCCAGGTGCGGTGTATAACGCACTATTGCGTGTGAAGTCAGATCATCGGGGCTTTGCGGATAACCAAAGCGCGTCAGATAGTGCGGACTGGCACAGTTGACCATGGTCAGTTTGCCGAGGGGACGGGCGATAACGCCATCTTCCGGTAATGCGCCAGTGCGTATCACGCAATCAAAACCATCATGAAGAATATCTACCGGACGGTCATGGCTACTCAGTTCCAGCTCAATTCCCGGATGCAGATAGAGAAATTCCGACAAGCGCGGCAGTAACAGGCTTTTCGCGATTCCTGACGGGATGTCGATGCGTAATTTACCGCTGATACTGGTGGCATCCTGTTGAAACAGACCGTCCAGTTCGCTGAGATTACTCAACACATCTTTTGCTCGTTGATAATAGGTCATGCCTTCTGGCGTGAGTTTGACCCGTCGCGTGGTGCGCTGGAGAAGCTGGGTGCCAAGTTGATGTTCCAGTGCCTGTATCTGGCGCGAAACACTTCCCTTTGGCAAAGCAAAGAAATCCGCCGCGCGGGAAAAACTTTCCAGCTCCGCGACTTTGATGAACAACTGCATTGCGTGAATTTTATCCATTTCTTTGACCGATTGTTGTTCACAACGAAACAGTAGCGTGCATATCGCATTGTTTATTGTTTTTTCTAACATCTAATGCCGGGTTTCACAATGTTGTCATGATGAATGTGGCGATTTCTCAGCAGGAAAAGGGAGGAATAGCTTTATGAGAAAGGTAAATTCCCTTAAACAGAGCGTATTTTTCAGCGATTCCCTTTAAAGTGAATAGAAGATGTATTGGCTATTTGTGCTTATTTTTATCTCATTGCCGTTTGTTATTTTTGTTTATGGTCGCGGAATTTCATTTTTAATTGCATGCGTACTAACTACCGATATAAGGAAATCCTCAAAAATGTTTTAAATAGTGCCCTCGACATGTAATTTCAGGCGTTTAGCTGTAACTATTTATATCGGTAACTATTTTCTACGCGTCATCTCTGTAGAATGGCCACCGCCAAATGGCGAATTCTTATTTTTTCTCGCGGGTAATACCCTTCCACTACTTAAGTCTTTTTAACGTATTCAGGTGGAGATTCAGTTATGCAAATAGTCATGTTTGACAGGCAGTCAATATTTATTCATGGAATGAAAATCAGTTTACAGCAGCGTATTCCAGGAGTGAGTATTCAGGGGGCCAGTCAGGCAGACGAGTTATGGCAAAAGCTGGAAAGTTACCCTGAAGCCTTAGTTATGCTCGATGGCGATCAGGATGGTGAGTTTTGCTACTGGTTGCTGCAAAAAACCGTGGTGCAGTTTCCTGAGGTTAAGGTGTTAATCACGGCGACGGATTGCAATAAACGGTGGTTACAGGAAGTTATTCATTTTAATGTGCTGGCCATTGTGCCTCGTGATTCAACCGTCGAGACATTTGCGTTGGCGGTAAATAGTGCGGCGATGGGGATGATGTTTCTGCCTGGAGACTGGCGAACGACGCCGGAAAAGGACATTAAAGATCTCAAATCGTTAAGCGCCCGCCAGCACATCATCACCATTCAAAGCATCGAAAAATGAAAACCTGGAAAAAGGTGCTTT
>OHAU01003616.1_pt1 | contig 11990 bp, 17 predicted proteins | sample 1577181 | NCBI WGS metagenome assembly OHAU01 (sample SAMEA3541472, study PRJEB24748) | human gut metagenome | biome: human gut; feature: human-associated habitat; material: faeces | place: China | collected 2012
AAGTTCCGCAGCAAAAAACAGGAGGATAAGACATTGCTGGATAGAAATGTAAGAGAAATCGGAATCGCTCTGTGCTTATTGACTCTCTTTATCTTCCTGTCCGGGTGCGGTTCATTGAAGGATGACACTCTTCTGACCGTCAATGCAGTGATCACGGAAGTTGATACAGGAGAGCAAACCATAACGGTAAAAGACGATGCCGATGAAAACACTTTAGGCGAAGAATGTCTGATAGACTGTTCGTCTACTCCGATGGTCTATTGCGACTTTGCCACGCAGAAGGTTACAAGGATTTCTTTTGAGGAATTGCAGGTCAATGATAAGGTTATTGTGAGTATCAGAAGCTCGGAAATGGAGAGCTTCCGAAGCGGCGGCGGGGAAAATACAATCAAGGTCGAACAATTGCAGTTGTATACGCAAAGAGCTGCTGGATGAGCCTCTGCTGTCCACTACTGTATTTGGGCTTCGAGATCGAACCGGAGAGCATGAAGTGGGTCATCCAGCACACCAACGCTAACATAGTCGAAACGGATTTCTTCGAGACCTGCAGCACCTCTTATGCCAATAGCATGGTACTGTGGATAATCTTGTGAGGATACGCATATGAGCAATCAAAATAAACAGCTGTATATCGTAATCAGCCAGACCGGAACACTTCTGTCCCGGATCCTTAAACAAATCACCGGCGCAGAATATAACCACGCCTCCATCAGCCTGTCCAGAGATTTAGAGAGGATGTACTCTTTTGGCCGCAGGCATCCCTATAATCCGTTTTGGGGCGGCTTCGTGATAGAGTCTCCCCGTACCGGTACCTTCAAGCGTTTTTCCGAAACCAAGGTGTTGGTTCTGAGCGTGAGTGTCACAGAAGAACAACACGCAGAGCTCAAAGAAATGCTCGATGTGATGTGGAAGCGGAGGAGGAAGTACAGTTACAACTATATTGGCTTATGTCTGGCATACTTCCATGTTGTCTGGAAGCAGGAGGACTGCTATTATTGCTCAGAGTTTGTCGGAGAGCTTCTCACAAAAAGTCGGGTTGACGGCATGGAACAGCTACGTTCCTCTATCATACAGCCGATGCAGTTCCTTAGAGTGCCGCACACACTGCTCTACTGCGGAAAACTTCGCGAATATGTGAGCAACACCTGTTCCGAGGGCATATGTGAAGATGCAACGAACCGCACAGTGCATAGGCGACTGCCGTAACAGCAGATAAGGGAGCGCGTGGTCGAGTATCTGCAAAGGTGTGGTTTTGATCCGCCGACGTGGCTTCTGCTTTTTGCCGTCATAATGGATATTCGTCCTGGATATGTTGACCACAGGGGGTGTGTTCCTCATACACAAGCCCTGTGGTCATTGAATATCTTTGTAGGCTTGGGGACGGTCGTTTCAACCGTGTGTACCCGCTTCCTTGGCCGGCGACCATGGAACTGGACCAGATTCCTGTGGAAATACCTGGACAGATAAGATGGGCTGCCGTGGCTTTGGCGTTGCTTACTGTGCCCCGGTTCCTGTTTCCATGATAAAAAAACAGCGGCACAGAGAGTTGCTCTGTGCCGCTGTATGCTTTATACATTGTATAAAAACCTTACATGCTATCTGCTCTTTTGTCCTGTCTGAGTGAGCGGTAGACGACATACCCTGCCGGAGCAATCATAATCAGAATAAAAATGCTGATCAGTTCATTCACTTCGGATGGCGCAAAGCCCTGCAGCATAGTAATGAGGTTGTTTGCGAAATGCACGAGGATGGGAAACAGCAGGTTCTTTTTCTTCTCGTAAAGGATTCCTGCGGCAATACCCATGAAGGTGGCATAGGCAGCCTGCACGATATTCAGGTGATAAACGCCGAAGAGTACAGATGATATTAGAATCGCGGCCCAAACGGGGATGAATTTCCGCATGGAGCGAAGTACAATGCCGCGGAATAGAATTTCTTCTACAACAGGTGCAGCAATCACTGCAATCATAAATGTTCCAAATGCATTTCCGCCGGCAATATTTTCAGCACCGGCGTTTATTGCCTCAACGCTTTTCTGCAGCGAGGGAAGCTGTTCTGCCAGCATGATCCAAAGACCGGAGATCCCGCAAATGCCAAATCCCACGACCAGACTGCCGAGCACATCTTTAAAATTTGTCGCTGTGCGCGGTTCGCTTATATCTTTCCTCCAAAGCAGTTTATAGAGCGTAAAGAATACGAGGATAAGAACAGCGTAGATCAAAATCTCGCCCCAATATGAGTGTTTCATAAATTGCTGCGGGGGGATATGAAAAATATCCAAAACGAGCCTTTCCACAAGGAAATATAATAGATTGGATAGCAAAAAATGTAGTGCGATTGCAAGAATGGGAATAGCGAGATATCTTTTTTTCATCATACGGTCAATTTTTTCTCCTGTCTGTATTTTTGAGGGGACTGCAGCAGTATAACAGATTTAACTTAAAGTCTTCGTTAAGGGGTGAAGCCGCAACCTTTCGGAAGCGGCATCGCAAAAGGACACTGTTCATCTTCCCTGTCGAACCTTTTGATCTTCCTCTAAAAGATGTTTTCCTCATAGTTGGTGACATGCTGAATTTGGCATTAGGCTCCTTGTGTTCTGCAAAGCTTTTGAAGTTCAAACAGAAAATACCCACAGCCAAAGCGGCTGTGGGTATGATCAAATCAGATTGTACGAGCTGACGCGACCTTGTCAATCTCTGCAGGTTCGTAGTTGCGCTCTCCTTCTGTAAAAGCCCAACATTCTGCCCGGTGTATCCGCACTTTCCAATACGCCCAAAGGGGGCTTGAAGGGGAGATTCTTAACGCGCAGAAGGAGGAAGGCCGTCCGTCTCTGGCGCCTGGAGAAGAAAGTGGCTTTTATGAAAGTCAAGCAGGCCCTCATCCCGCATTTTTCCAAGCTCCAGCGACAGTCCACTGCGCTCCACGCCGAGATAATCCGCAAGCTGCTGGCGGGAGAATGGAATGTCGAATTCATAGCCACCCCGGCGCTGCGCCTCGGCGGAAAAATAGGACATCAGCTTTGCCCGCGTTGTGCGCTGGCCCATGTGGGTGAGCTTTTCGTTGAGCCGCAGGTTCTTCTCTGCCAGTTCGCCCAGCAGGTTGCGGATGATCCGGCTGTGGTGGGAGCAGGCGGAGGGGCACACGCTCAAAACGCGTCTTATATGCAGAAACATCACCGTCACCGCGCTCTCCGCCTCCACGCTCACGTTCAGCACCGCCCTCGGCGCGCAGGCGAACACCTCCGCGAAGGTCTGCCCCGGCCCGGTCTTGGAGAGGATGTTGCGGTTTCCCCAGATATCCTCCTGCACGATGAGGGCGCTGCCTGCCAGCACAAGCCCCACTTCATCCACCGCGTCTCCGGCGCGGAGCAGGCGGGAGCCTTTGGGGAAGGTGTCGATCCTCGCCCCAAGGCAGGAGAGCATGGCGGCAAGCTCATCGTCGGAAATGCCGGAGAAAAGCGCCGCGGTGTGGAGTACCGGAAAAAATTCTTTCATAAAAATCCTCTTTCGTTGAAAATTCAACCGACTTGTTGCCTTTAGTATAGTACAATGAGCGCAGAAAAGCAACAGGAGGACCGAACATGAAGCGACGGATCATTGAAATCGATCAGGAGAAGTGCAACGGCTGCTGCGGCGGGCTGGAACTGGCGGCGAAAAAGGCGCTCCAGCAGAGCGGAAAATTCATTCCGTGGCAGGTGGTCACCGTAACAGTGGACGGCCGGCTGGTGGAAGAATAACAAAATCATTAGAAAAAGGAAGGAAGAAGCACAATGAAGTATATATGCAGTCTTTGCGGTTGATAATATGACGAGAGCGCAGGTTATCCAGAGGGCGGCATCGCCCCCGGAACGCCCTGGAGCGAGGTGCCGGAGGATTTTGTGTGCCACCTGTGCAATGTGGGAAGGAGTTCTTCGAGGAGGCGTGAGCTTCTGATAAAAGGACATAATTTGAACCGAAATAGGAGGAAAACGATAATGGATCATAAAATGTTTTGCTTTCAGTGCGAGCAGACAGCGGGTTGTACCGGCTGTACCGGTAAGGCTGGTGTCTGCGGCAAGACCGCCGATGTAGCGGAACTTCAGGACGAGCTGACGGGCGCGCTCATTGGGCTGGCAAGAGCCACGGACGGCGATACACCGGTCAATGCCGATACATGGCGGCTGATGATCGAGGGACTGTTCACCACCGTCACTAATGTGAACTTCAACGAAAAGACCATTCGCGAGTTGATCGAACAGGTGCACGCGGAAAGGGAACGACTGGCACCAAACTGCTCTGGCTGCGGCTCTCGCTGTGGGCGGAATGATGATTATGATATGAATTTGCTCTGGAACGCGCAGGAGGATATTCGCAGCCTCAAATCTCTGATCCTTTTCGGCGTGCGTGGCATGGCGGCCTACGCCCATCACGCCATGGTACTGGGCTATACCGATGAGGAAGTGAACCGCTTTTTCGCCAAGGCACTCTTTGCTGTAGGCGAGGACTGGGGCATGGATGCGCTGCTGCCCATCGTCATGGAGGTGGGCGAGAAAAACCTCAAGTGTATGGCGTTGCTGGATAAGGCCAACACCGAAAGCTACGGTACACCCGCGCCTGCCACTGTCCCGCTGACGGTGGAGAAGGGGCCGTTCATCGTCATCACAGGCCACGACCTCCACGACCTGAAGCTGCTGCTGGAGCAGACCGAGGGTAAAGGCATCAACATCTACACCCATGGCGAAATGCTGCCTGCCCACGGCTATCCTGAACTGAAAAAATATGCCCACCTCAAGGGCAACTTCGGCACGGCGTGGCAGAATCAGCAAAGAGAATTTGCCGACATCCCCGCACCGGTGCTGTTTACCACCAACTGCCTGATGCCGCCGAAGGCAAGCTACGCCGACCGCGTGTTCACCACAGCGGTGGTATCCTACCCGGAAATGACGCATATCGGCGAGGATAAGGACTTCACCCCTGTCATCGAAAAGGCATTGGAGCTTGGCGGCTACAACGAGGACAAGCCGTTCACCGGCATCAACGGCGGCGGAACGGTCATGACCGGCTTCGGACACGGCGCGGTGCTTGGTGTGGCGGATCAGGTGATCGATGCGGTAAAGAGCGGCGCTATCCGGCACTTTTTCCTGGTCGGCGGCTGTGACGGAGCCCGCCCCGGACGGAACTACTACACCGAGTTTGTCAAGCAGACGCCCGCCGACACTGTGGTGCTGACGCTGGCCTGCGGCAAATTTCGCTTCAATGACCTTGATCTCGGAACCATTGGCGGCCTGCCTCGACTCATGGATGTAGGCCAGTGCAACGACGCTTACGGTGCTGTCAAAATCGCGCTGGCCTTGGCAGAGGCGTTCGGCTGCAGCGTGAACGATTTGCCTTTGTCCATGGTTCTTTCCTGGTATGAGCAGAAGGCAGTGTGTATCCTGCTGACGCTGCTGTATCTGGGCATTAAGAATATCCGCCTTGGCCCCACGCTGCCGGCGTTCGTCTCGCCCAATGTGCTGAACTACCTTGTAGAGAATTTCGGCATTGCTCCCATCACCACCCCGGAAGAGGATCTGAAGGTGCTGCTGAAGCGCTGACAAACCGTAATGCGGCTGCGGAGAGGAACATCTCCGCAGCTGCACTTTATTGAAAGCAATCATTGAAGGCATGGCCATTTATCCTCGCCACTCATGATTGTCTGTTTACTTTTTTGTTCTTTGCTTCGATACTCCTACACACCGCCTGCACCAGATAATGCTTCTCATGGCAGAACACCTGGAGATGTGAGGAAAGTTGCTTGCTGCAAAAGCCACAACACTTTGTATATCTTAACATAGGTTTTATGATCCGGTGCTATAATAACCTTAGCAAATCGAGCAATCGCCAAAGAAAGGACAGATTAGAACTATGAGATCACGATGGAAAATCACTTTTATTATATGTGTTGTGATTATTGCCGCCGTACTTGCAGGCTGCGGCGCAGCCGAGCAGCGTCCGGCATTGGAAAAAATTGAATACACGAACCTGAACGACAGTGGTTCGAGGGAGCTTTTGCAGGAGCTGCTCTCCGACACAGGCGTGCCGGACGGGCGTATTCAGAGCTTTTTCCGCCGTGTGGACCGCTTTAATGACATCGTGAATCAGGAATGGCTTACGGATGGCTTTGAGGAAGCGGAGCTGCTGTATACGAAATACGACCCTTATACCATGCAGGACGAATGGACGGCGAAGAACGGGACGTTTCCGGGCTATAACTGCCGGATCACCGCCATGAACCTGTTTGGGGATTTCCTCTCTGTGAGCGCAGACTCTCAAATCAATGCCGGTGAAGATGTGCTGCTTGTGGACGAGGAGACGCTGAAAACAGATCCCTCTGCGTTGGGAGGAAGCAGCCTTGCAGATTTCCGCGCACTGTATTCCTCCATGAAGGCGGGGGATACCACGGAGATCAAGCGTCATGTGCAAACCGTACAAGAGGAATGGGCTTCCCGCGGCGTTGCCTTTCGGGAGAATGAAAGAATCCGTCTCATCACGGTATTCTTCCACGATAAGCCGACCGAGGAGGAATCTCTGCTGTTTGTCGGGCATGTTGGCGTTCTTTTGACGGCAGAGGACGGGACGCTGTACTTTGTAGAAAAGGTTGCCTTTCAGGAGCCGTACCGGATGCTGCGCTTTGCCGACCGAACGGCATTGAGCGATTACCTTATGGGGAAATATGACACCTCATGGGGACAGGATACGGCGACTCCCTTTATCATGGAGAACGACAAGCTCATGGACGGCTGGCGTCCAAACCCGGATAACAGAAGCTCCGCGCACGGCTAAGGACTGCGCGTTGCTGCCAATATAAGAAATCCCCGACCAGAGTCGGGGATTTCTTATATTATCCTCCGCTGAAGCGGTGGAGAAAACCAGATAAAGCACATCAACGCTGCAAAGTGACTTCAAATCATAGAATGTTAATTTGCGTTGCTTGCCGCAACGGCCCTGTTTCTGCTAAACTATGCATGAAGTCTTTAGAAGAATCATGCCGGAACGCTTATTTCTCTCTTTTCTGGAATCTGTTTAACTATTTCAGTATATTCTTATTACAAATCTTGCTGAATAAGGCGTAAAGCTATGAAAAAGGAGTGCCCATTGGGGCACTCCTTTGCTCTGTTGGAACAGTGCGAAGCTGTCATTTTAAGTCTGCTTCTTTATCATAAAGCATTGGCATTCAGTTTTTCAAATTCCACATAGGCTACGGCAAAGGCACAGACCTGCCGTGTGCAGCCGGGGATGGTATCCTTGAGATAGAAATGTGGTTATTTTTCTCGAAAGAGCGAAACAGAGTTTAATAGAATGGATATCCCTACACACACCCACAGAGCCTTGCTCATGGTTGGCATGATATCCATCAAGCCTCCCCAATCTTCATTTAGCACACGCATCGCTCCGTCTGAATAAAACGAACATACGGTCAATGCAGTGAACGATAGGGCTGCGAATCTAAACCATTTTTCATTCTTGTTTTTAAAAGAGTAAATCAGATTGAATCCTGTAAAAATGATCGCAGAAATTCCGAAAAACAGCCACATATATATGATCTCCTTAATCTAACATGCCCTGCGCTCTTTTGAGGCAAGGCTCGCAATCGTATCGCTTACGGACAGGAACTGCCGTTGAGAGGATCGTTTGCAGCCCTTTACCGATTCTCCGCCAGATATTCCTCCGCATAGTGGACGGCCACTGCGCCGTCCGATACGGCGGTGACCACCTGCCGCAGCGCCTTGGTGCGCACGTCGCCCACGGCAAACACGCCGGGAAGATTCGTGCGGGTGGATTCGTCTGCCACGATATAGCCGGACTTGTCCAGCGCCAGCTCATTTCGGAACAGCTCCGTTGCAGGGGCGCGTCCCACGCTGATGAACACGCCGTCACAGGCAAGGTCACGTTCTGCGCCGGTGTTGACGTCTTTTAGCCGAAGCCCCGTCAAGCGGCTTTCGTGCAGCAGTGCGGAAACGGTGCTGTTCCAGCGGAATTCCACGTTGGGCGCGTTCATCAGCGGCTCATGATAGACCTTCGTCGCCCGCAGGCTGTCGCGGCGGTGGATGAGATAGACCTTCTTTGCAATACGGGACAGGGCGAGAGCGTCCGCCGCGGCGGAGTTGCCGCCGCCCACCACCGCCACGGTCTTGCCCCGATAGGGCGCGCCGTCACAGGCGGCACAGTAGTGGACACCCTTGCCGATGAGCGTATCCTCGCCGGGAACGCCCAGGGGACGGGGCGACGCGCCGGTGGCGATGACCACCGTGCGGCCCTGAAAGACGCCCTCGCTGGTTTCCAGCGTCTTGATCTTCCCGGAAAGGCTTACTTTGTACACCTCCGCCAGCTCCGTCACCGCGCCGAAGCGTTCCGCGCTCTGCTGCATTTTTTCGCCCAGCGTAAAGCCGTCGATGCCGTCCTCAAAGCCGGGATAGTTGTCGATCTGCTCCGTCAGCGCCATCTGCCCGCCGGCGGAGAGCTTTTCCAGTACCAGCGTGGAAAGTCCGCTTCTGGCGGCGTACAGGGCGGCGGTGTATCCGGCGGGACCGCCGCCGATGACGATCATATCATAGATCTGCTCCATAATCGTGTCCTCACTGCGCCAGCGTTTCCTTGATGAATGCCTCGATGGCCGCCTTGGAGGCGGGAGCAACAACAGAGCCGAGAACCTCGCCGTCCTTGAAGAGCAGCAGCGTGGGGATGGTGTCGATGCCGAAGCGCTCGATGAGCTGCGGCTCCTCGTCGTAGTTGATCTTGCCGGAGATAAGCGTGTCGGCATACTGCTCACCCACCTTGTCAAAGGCTGGAGCAATGCGGCGGCAGTAGGGGCACCACTGCGCCCAGAAATCCACCAGCACGGGCTTGTCCGCGCGGAGAACGTCGTTTTCAAAGCTGTTGGTCGTAATGGTAAGCATCGTATATCCTCCTATTTCTGTGTAAAAAGCTGTGTTTCAATATCTGTGATCGTAATGTGCGAGAGATAGGCGGCGCATTCCTCGTTCATGTTCCGATACAGCGTGTCCATGACGCCCGCCATGCCGGAGCAGATGGCGCAGTCCCGGTCGATGTCGCCGCTGTGCCACGCACAGTCCACAAAGCGGGTATTTACCGCCTCCGCCACTTGCCGCAGAGTCAGGCTCGCAGGATCGGCCGTCAGGCGGTAGCCGCCATCCAGGCCCTCCCGGGTCTCCACCATTCCTGCCTTTTTCAGCCCCGCCAGCACCCGGCGGACGCGAGTGGGGTTGGTGCAGATGTTCTCCGCCAGCGCTTCGCTGCTGAGAGAGCGTCCGCTGTGGCTCAGGCAGACCAGCGCGTGGACTGCCAGATTAAAGGAGCTGTTCACAATTATCCCTCCTTCACAAGCTCGTAGGGCCAGTCGATGACGCCTCCGAAGTCGTAGACACTCTGATACCCAAGCGCCAGCAGCTTTTGGGCGGCATCCTTGCTGCGGCGGCCGCTGCGGCAGTAGATCAGCAGCGTTGCCTCCTTATCGGGCAGCGCCTCGGGCATTTCGCTCCCGATGCTTTCGTTGGGGACAAGGACAGCGTTTTCAATATGTCCGCCGTCGTATTCCTCCCGGGTGCGAACGTCCACCACCACGACCTCCTGTGAGGCCATCATCTCATAGGCTTCCTCGGCGCTGATTTTATGATACGCCGCCTTCTCTGCCACGTCCTCCGTATCCTTTTTTGTTTTGGACAGCGTGCAGCCAGCCAGCAGTGCCAGCGAGGCGGTAAGTGCCGCAAAAAGCAATATCTGACGCATAGATTCACCTCCGAAATAACTGTGTCTGTTTTGATAACAGTTTATACTGTAACTATATCAGACACAGTTTGAACTGTCAAGAGTTACTCGCAAAAAAATGACAAAACATATCCTGATAGACGGGAAAAAAGCAAGATCGGCAGTCCGGTGCAGGGAAATCTATTACTGCGGCAACGACATGTCAACGCAGTTTTTTATGGCAAGCGTGGCGGAGGAGCTGCTGCTGAATACCAGATTGACGGAAGAAAACAAAGACCGTACCAGACATTTGCTGAAAGAATTTGGGCTTTACGAGTACAGGGATGCGCACCCGTCAACCCTGTCTGGCGGGCAGAAGCAGCGCCTTGCCATCGCCTGCGCCATTTTTTCTGGCCGCAGGATATTGATTCTTGATGAGCCCACCAGCGGCCTCGACGGGCAGAATATGCGCCTCATCACGGAAAGGCTGAAAAGCGAAGCGCGGAACGGCAGAACCATTCTTGTGATCACCCACGACAGGGAACTGATTGAGAGCTGCTGCGATAATGTTGTGGAGGTTGAAAAACGATCGCCATGAATCAGCCGAGGACTGTTATGTGATATCCGCGCCGGAGGGATCGCTTTCTGTCCTTGCCGGCAGCTCGACCGCGATGGTCGTGCCCTTGTCCGAGCTTTCCTCCACCCAAATGGAGCCGCCGTGGAGATCGGCGATCTCCCACACCAGAGAAAGCCTCAGTCCCGCGCCACCTGCCGCAGATTGCTCATCTCCAGAAGTGTCCTGGTCATCTGTATCAGCCGTTCCGTCTGCTCACGCAAAAGCGTGAGGAACTCCGCCGTCTCCGGTCGCACATCTGGATGCTCTGCGGAAAACAGCTCCAGCTGCGCCTGCATCAGCGCCAGCGGCGTGCGCAGCTCGTGGGCGGCGTTGCCGGTGAACTGCCGCTGAGCAGCGTTACCGCCGCCGTGATGTACCAGTTGGTGGTGCGGAAGCGCCCCTGCACACCATCGACGACGATGGTCAACTCCTCGTTGGGCGCTATGAGCTGCGGGTCAAAGCTCGCCGCTCCGCCATCATTCAGGATCACCGTGCCGCCCTGTAAACTGTCCGCAATGGTGTCCATATAGTACACACCGGAGGAGCACAGCAGTAAATTCATGGCCACGCAGGTGATGCCGATGAGCAGGACGGTCATCAGCGTGATGCGCCACTGCAGGGAAAGCCGCCTCATTCCTCCTCGCCTCCCATCAGATAGCCCTCGCCGATGCGGTTGCGGATGGGGTCATAGCCCAGCACGGCGCGGAGCTTTCTGCGCAGGGCGGAGATGCGGACGCGAATGGAATTGCTGAAGCTGTCCACGCTATTGTCCCAAACGTGATCCATCAGCTCCTCCTGACTTACTGGCCTTCCTTGATGCACCATCAGGTATTCGAGTATCCCTGTTTCCTTGCGAGTCAGCGTCAGCGTCTGCCCGTTGACGGCGGCGGTACGGGAGTGGGTGTCAAAGGTCAGGCCTCCGCAGCTTAGCAGCACATCCTGCTGGGTGAACTGCCGCAATGTCAGGCTGCGGATGCGGGCCTCCAGCTCTGCCAAGTGGAAAGGCTTTGCCAGATAGTCGTTCGCCCCGGGCGCGTTCATCTTCAATTACTAAAAGGTGCATAAGAGCCCTACTTTTTATTTCTTCGTTTTTGTGTTGCTTTCATTATAGAAAAAACAGATAAGAGTTGCCTTAAGTTTTCGTTCTTAACAGAGACTTTAACTCTCCCGCGCTATAATGGGGGTAGAAAATCGGAAAGGGTGATGAAAAATGAGCTGCGGGAAAAAGGCCGTGGCGCAGATTGCGCTGCTGATAACCGGAATCGTCATGCTGTGCTTTGGTGTCTGGCGGGGCGAGGCGGCGACGGTGCTGAGCAAAGCAATCCAATTATGTCTGGAGTGTGTGGGCATTGGGTAAAAAGTTTTCAAGCGTTTCACAGACCATGTCCCGCTTCCGGGGCTGGATTCAGGCGGGGGCGACGCTGCTGACCAACCTGCATCTGCCGAATTTCCTCAAGGGCAGACTGTATCAGGGGGCAGGGAAGACCGTCTGCGTGCCGGGGCTGAACTGCTACTCCTGTCCGGCTGCCCCATTGGGGCGTTTCAGGCAGTGGTGGGCTCGTCCAAGTTCAGCTTCTCCTACTATATCACAGGCTTTCTCATTCTGCTGGGCGTGCTGCTGGGGCGCTTTATCTGCGGCTTTCTATGCCCCT
>OHAU01003620.1_pt1 | contig 11979 bp, 9 predicted proteins | sample 1577181 | NCBI WGS metagenome assembly OHAU01 (sample SAMEA3541472, study PRJEB24748) | human gut metagenome | biome: human gut; feature: human-associated habitat; material: faeces | place: China | collected 2012
ACATTGCGAAAGCGGCTGTTTTGCGATGCAAAACCTACGCTTTTACCATGCAAAACAGCCGCTTTTGGAACGCAAAACAATAGGTTTTACAATACGTTGATATACAGATAGTTATATAATAGTTACACTTACAAAAAATATTTACACTTTTATTGTTCGTTTTCCGATTATAAAACAAGAAATACAAGCGTATTTTATACTCATATAGATAAATTGTCTTGCATTGAATAATCTAAATAAAAAATGTTCGTAAACATAATATTTGCAGTGCGGGAGCAGTATTGCGAACGAAAAGCAGTATATTTGCAAGGCTATTCTTTAATAGGATAAAAGCAGCGGAAAATGGAAGATAAGTGTTTTCATAGATTGCCAAATGGCAATGAGGTGGCAGCTTTGGGCAAGGCGAAAGTCTTTCCCAATCCTTTCTTTTACGAACCTTCTCCGCTTGCACGCATTGCTGCCACTTTGGTGCAACAGTCGTTCCCTGTGCTGAAAGAGGGCAAAATGTTTGGCGTTCTAATAGTGGAAAACAAGGGCGAGTTAGGTTATCTGCAAGCTTATTCAGGACAATTGGAAGGTGTCAGCGACGATGGTTTCGTGCCACCTGTATTCGATTACTTGCAGCCCGATGGCTATTTTAAGACGCACGAAGCTGAAATAACGGCATTAAACTGCGAAATTGAAATGTTGAAGCAGTCAGGCGATTATGCAAAAGCAGTAAAAAAACTTACCGACCTTAAAGTTGAAGCGCAGAAAGTTGTGGCAGAGGCACAGCAGGCAATGGCAGTAGCGAAGCAGTTGCGCGACGAACGGCGGAAGAAAACCTTTGTTTCGGAGGACGAACAAAAGGGAATGATTCGCGAAAGTCAGTATATGAAGGCAGAATTGCATCGAACCAAGAAGCGATATGCAGCGTTGTTGGAAGCGGCAGAAGCCGAAACGGAGGAGTATAAGAAGAAAATAGCGCAGCTGAAGAATATTCGTAAACGTAAGTCTGACGAACTTCAACGTTGGCTTTTCTCGCAATTCACTTTCTTGAATGCAAAGGGCGAGCGTAGCGACTTGCTGTCTATCTTCCGCAATTACTATTTACAACATAGTCTGCAGTCGGTACTCGCCACTCATTTTGCCACTATGGGCGAACAGGCAACGCTGTTTCCACCTTCGGGAACGGGCGAGTGTTGCGAGCCAAAACTGCTTCAATACGCTTTTGCGCACGGTATGCGCCCTGTGGAAATGGCAATGTTCTGGTGGGGAGAGCCACCGAAAACCGAGATACGGCAGCACGGACAGTTCTATCCAGCGTGCAATGGAAAGTGCAAACCTTTGCTGACATGGATATTAAAAGGTATGAATGTTGCTGCCAATGCGTTGGAAACGGAAAGCGAACAAAGTATAGATATAGTCTACGAAGACCCCGATTTGGCAGTTATAGTGAAGCCAAGCGGTATGCTCACCGTGCTTGGACGCAGCAACCGACAGTCTGTTGAAACCATCTTGCGCCAGCGATGGAACGACAACGATACGCCCATCATCGTGCATCGCCTCGATATGGCAACCAGCGGACTGCTTGTGGTGGCACGAAACAAACAAGCACACAAGTATCTGCAGGCGCAATTCAAGGCAAAAACAGTTAAGAAACGCTACGTAGCCTTGCTGTCTACCGAGTTATTAGATAGGGTTGAATTGCCCAAAGAAGGCATTATTTCGTTACCATTGTGTGCCGATGTGCTTGACCGACCGCGCCAAATTGTAGATGGAAACAAAGGAAAAGCAGCCATTACACATTATAGAATAATAGGAAAAACGCTTTTGGCAGACAGTCGTTATAGCGAGGCAGTAAAGGTGGAACTATATCCTATAACAGGGCGCACGCACCAATTGCGGGTCCACTGTGCACACCCTAAAGGCTTGGGTTGCCCCATTCTTGGCGATACGCTATACGGAAAACGTGCAGACAGACTCTACCTGCACGCCGAATATCTTGAATTTACACACCCAACTACAGGAAAACGCATTCGTTTCGAGAAGAAAATATAAAGTAATGGTTCGTATTCAATAGAAGCTTATTGGTAGAAACGATTTTTCTTTTTATTGTTGAAAAGTAGGCATTGAGAATTTTCAAATGTGGATAACTTTATGGATAACTCGGTTAATAACTTTAAAATAACCTCCGACTTATCCACAACAAACAAGACGGAACAAAGTTATAGAGGATAAACACAGAGTTATTAACGTGCTTTTATAGAAGTTTTACACAGCTTTTGTAAGATAAAAGATATAAACTTATTATCTTTGCAGGATAGAGTGGAAATGTGGATAACTGAAAATATTGGTTGAATATCAATAAGAAAGCAAAGCATAGAGGTGTGGATAACTTTTATTCACGGGTTGATAACCAAATATGCAAGGAATTGATAAAAAACTTATAAACGCTATCCATAGCCTATCATACTACTATTTTCTTTTTTCTTTTGAAAAGAATAAATAAGAATATAATGTAACGAACAAGAAAAATGGGGAATAAGATGAAAAAGTTAAAGTTTTATATAACGTCTGTTTTATTGTTGCTTTCTGTATCAGCTTCGGCGCAATGCTCGTTTCGCAACACGGCTTTCAATGATGGTGAATACTTGAATTATAACCTTTACTTCAACTGGAAGTTTGTTTGGGTGAAGGTAGGAACAGCCTCGTGGTACACTGTTTCATCTATTTACGAAGGCACATCTGCCTATCGTGCCTCGCTTACAACACGTGGAAACGGAAAGTTGGACAACTATTTCGTAATGCGCGATACACTGCTTTGTTACAATACAAAGGACTTGGCACCGCTTTATTATCGCAAAGGTGCAAAGGAAGGAAAGCGATATACGGTAGACGAAGTGTTCTATTCTTATCCGAATGGGAAGGTTCAGACAAAACAACACCGAATAGACAACGATGGAGAACAACATTGGAAAACCAGTTCGCAAAAGGAATGTGTTTACGATATGATGAGTATTTTCCTGCGTGCACGCAGCTTTAATCCTGCAAGTTGGAAGAAAGGATATGTTGTAGACTTCCCATTGATAGGTGGAAAAACTCTGTTGCCGGCACGAATAATTTATAATGGTAAGAAAACAATAAAGGCTGACAACGATAAAAAATATCGTTGTTTGGAGCTTGCCTACTATGAAAAGGAAGACGGAAAGTGGCGCAACCTTGCCAATTTCTTTGTTACCGACGACGACAACCATATTCCTGTTCGTTTGGATATGAATTTAAAGTTTGGTTCTGCCAAGGCTTTTCTTATATCAATGAAGGGAATACGCCACAAAATAGCATCGCAAGTGAATTGAAAATGCTTTTTCGTCGAAAAGAATAACAGAAGTGGTCGAAAATTGTTTTCGACCTTTTTATATTATAGTTATCTTTGCAGCAAAATAAAAAACAACGAACAATGAGGATAAAGAAAACATTACTGACATTGGCATTGGTGTGGATAGCCACAGCTATGAATGCCCAAACGACGACAATTACAGGCGAATTGCTTGATTCGCTTACGCGTGAAAGCGAACCGTTTGCTACCATTCGTGTGTTTAAAGGTGGAAAAATGGACAAGCCTATTGCTATGTCCGTTACCGACGATGATGGTAAAATATTGCAGAAAGTAGATGGAACAGGCAACTTTACGGTTACAATCAGTTCTATGGGGCGTAAGGTGATAACACGAAAAGTACAGCTTAGTGCTGCAAAACCTACTTTAAGTCTTGGCACTATCTTGGTGCAAGACGATGCAAAGATGATGAAAGGTGTGGAAGTAGTAGCACAAAAGCCACTCGTAAAGATGGAAACCGACAAGATGAGCTACGATATAGAGAATGATGTGGACAGCAAATCGAAGACAGTGCTCGATATGTTGCGCAAGGTTCCGATGGTAACGGTAGACGGACAAGACAACATTACCGTGAACGGACAAGGTTCTTTCAAAGTCTATGTAGACGGAAAGCCAAACGTAATGTTCTCTGCCAATCCTTCGCAGATATTTAAATCGATGCCTGCTTCGTCGGTCAAGTCGATTGAAGTTGTTACCAACCCAGGTGCAAAGTACGATGCCGAAGGTGTCGGCGGCGTGCTGAACATCATAATGAATAAAGTTAATGGAAAGCAGCAAAGCATGAACGGCTACAATGGCAGTATGAGTGCGATGGTAAACAACTTTGGTTGGAATGGTTCTGCATTTGTCAGTGGACAGCAAGGCAAGCTGACCTACAGTGCCAATGTTACGCACAACCATTCGGAGACGGGGAAGATGGAACTTACAACAGAGCGCATTGCTTCTGACGGCTCAAAGATGCATTCGTTTCAGAAGAGCAAGATAAAAGTGCCTTTCAACATGGCTAACTTCAGTTTGGGTTACGAGATAGACTCTTTAAGCAACATTGGTGCTTCTGTCGGGTTGATGAATTACAGTGTAAAGAATAGCGGACACCCTACAACAACTTTCTCTGGTGGTATGTATGGCAGCGGCTTCTCGTACGGCAACGATATGATGACGCGCAACGAAAACACTTCATTCAATGGAAACATAGACTATCAACGCTTTTTAAATCGCGATAGAACAAGCAACATTACCTTGAGTTATCTCTTCACGACAGACCCTACAACAACCGAAAGTCGCAACATCTACGACCCATTGCCTGCAGGAATACCACTCACGTTGAACGATTTGCACTCCAACTCAAAGATGCGTGGCACAGAACACACGTTTCAAACCGACTATACAACACCGTTGTCGAAGAACCAAACACTTAATGCAGGTGCCAAATTCATTGGTCGCAGAAACATTTCCGACTCTAAATTCTATAACATAATAGACGGTAAGGAAGTCTTCGATACCAACAACAGTGTGAATTACAAAAACACACAAAGCATACTGGCATCGTACATAGAGTATAAGCTCACGCTGGGCAAGTTCAGTGCAAAGGCTGGAGCACGCTACGAACATACATGGGAGAACGTGGAATTCATACTTGGAAAGGGCGATGACTTCAAGAAGAACTATGGCAATCTGGTTCCTTCGGCAAGCTTCACTTACAACATCGGAGCTGCGGTGAATGTCGGCGTGAACTACAACATGCGCATATCGCGTCCCGGAATTTCGTTCCTCAACCCTTACATCGACCGTTCTACGCCGACAGTGCTCACTTACGGCAATCCAAACCTCGACGTGGAAGAGAGCCACAAGGTCAATCTTGTGTTCAATGCCTTTACTCCGAAGTTCATGATAAACCTTACTCTGGGCGAAGCATTTGCCAACAACCAGATAGAGCAGTATTCGTTCATGGACGCCAACGGCATATTGAACACCACCTACGGCAACATTGTGCGCAGCCGATGGACCAACTTCAACACGTTCATAAACTATTCCCTGACGCCCAATACACGCATATTCCTTAACGGTGGATTCGATTACGGCGACATGCGTTCCGACAAGCTCAGCCAGAAGAAGCACGCCTGGCAGGCAACGGCATTCATAGGGCTGCAGCAAACCTTGCCTTGGAACGTGAAGATGAGCATATACACAGGCGGAATGACGAAGCGACACACCCTGCAGGGATACGGCAACGGCTTCAGCATGATAAACATTGCATTGGCAAAAGACTTCTTCAACGAGAAGCTGAACGTAAGTCTGAACTACTTTACGCCATTCTCCGGAAAGATAAGGCAAGACCAATACAGCGCGGGTGCCGACTTTACGCAACGCACAAACATGGTCATATCCGTTCAGCAAGTAGGTTTAACCCTTACATGGAACTTCGGTAACACCAAGAAACAGTTCCAAACAAATAAGAGTAATATATCTAACGACTTCCAAGAAAAGAAAAACGACAATCAAGTCGGTGGAGTTGGCACTGGAATAGGTATGTAATTTTCCAATTAAATTTGACTTTTAAGTCAATATAACAACTGATATAAATAAATATGGCGTCATATCCCAAAGGGTATGACGCCATATTTGTTTTCGATAGAATTAAACCAATAAGATATTTAAAGAAAGAACTGATTATAACTCAATATACTTATAATCAAAAAGAAGTGAAGTATCTTCGTTTAGTTCTTACACCAAATTCACGTTATGGAATGAACGAAAAGAAGGTAATAAAAGTGTAAATATTTTTCGTAAAGATAATTATTACTTAACTATCTAATCATCAACGCATTACAAAACCTATTGTTTTGCGTTCCAAAAGCGGCTGTTTTGCACGGTAAAAGCGTAGGTTTTGCAATGCAAAACAGCCGCTTTCGCAATGCCAAAGCGCAGTTACTACTTTTTAACAGAATTATCTTTACAAAATTAAACAGAAAATCTCTCACAGTTTCAGTAGGAAGTTTCCTAAAGAATACTTGAGAGATTTTCTGTTTAACCTATTTTCTTATACCGAACTAACGTATGTTATAGCTTTATTTTTGGTCGTTTTTAATCAGTGCAAGCAAGTGTTCTACGGCATCTTCTTCGGGTATGTTCTTCTCTACGCATACCTTTTTGCGGTACAGACTCACTTTTTTCAGACCTGCACCGACGTATCCGTAATCGGCATCAGCCATTTCGCCAGGACCGTTTACAATGCAACCCATAATACCAATCTTTAAGCCTGTCATACCTTTTGTGGCTTCTTTTATGCGTGCAATGGTGGTGCGGAGGTCGTAAAGCGTGCGACCGCAACCAGGGCAAGATATATATTCGGTCTTCACCATACGCAATCTGCCTCCCTGAAGAATGCCAAAAGCAGTTTGCTCCACATCGTCTTGCGAAATATTGCCATTGTTCATAAGCCACAAACCATCGGTCAGTCCGTCAATCATCAATGCGCCCATATCGGCAGCAGCAGATAGTTGGAACTGTTCTTTTGCGCTTGGTTCGTTGGCGTTTTCATTGCTTTCGTCAGCCGAGAATTGGTACATCTGTGCAAAAACAACAGGGTTTTCCACGCCTGCAATCATCATTTGGTGAACCAACGCACGCTGTTCGGCGAGCTTGTTCTGATGCGAACTTACGCAAACTACCACTACTTCGGGGTGGTATTTCAAGCAAGCGAGAAACTCTTCCGACGGTGTTCCATACTTCAGAACCAAGAATTTAATCTTCGACTTCACGGTTCCAATGAACGGAATGGCAGGAGTTGGGAAGATAGGGAAAACGTTTTCGGAAGGCAATTCGCCCTTTGCTGCCAATTCAATATAGGCATTGTAGTCGATAATATACTTCTGTCCGCTCTTCAGCTCTGCTGGTAACGTATCGTTTACGTAGATGTAATCGGGCGTTGGAAGCGTAGAAGCGACGTCGGCATTTTGTTCTTTTGCGTTGCGGGTAGCTATCACAACAGGAACGTTTTCGCCGCCGATGTTTTCCACTGCCTTGGTTTTTCTGCGTTCAGGGCGCAGATAATCGAAGTCTTTCGAGGTTTCGGCAGGAACAATAATATGCCCTTTCTTCTGACGAATATAGCGTGCCAAGTATTTTGCAACAGGTATTTCGCATTCGGGTTCTTCGCTCAGCGACACGCGGATAGTGTCGCCAATGCCGTCGTTCAGCAGTGCACCAATGCCCACAGCACTCTTTATGCGTCCGTCTTCGCCCTCGCCAGCTTCCGTAACACCAAGATGGAGCGGATAGTTCATACCCTCTTTCCCCATTTCAGCCACAAGAAGGCGCACCGAGCGCACCATTACCACCGTGTTGGAAGCCTTGATGGAAATAACAATATCGTTGAAATCGTGCTTTTTAAAGATACGCAGAAACTCCATACAGCTCTCTACAATGCCTTCGGGCGTATCGCCATAACGCGACATAATACGGTCGGAAAGACTGCCGTGGTTTACACCTATGCGCACCGCCGTATGATTTTCTTTGCATATCTGAATAAAAGGTGTGAGGCGGTCTTCTATTCTTTTGAGTTCTTTGGCATATTCCTCGTCGGTATATTCCAATATCTTGAATGTACGTCCGGGGTCTACATAGTTGCCAGGATTAATGCGAACCTTCTCTGCATACAGTGCTGCCACGTCGGCAACATTCGCATTGAAGTGAACATCAGCGCAGAGTGGTGTCGTAATACCTTCTGCACGCAGTTGCGCATTAATATTTTTGAGGTTTTCTGCCTCGCGTTTTCCTTGCGTAGTAAGTCTGACAAGCTCGCCACCTGCAGCGATAATGCGCTTTGCCTGCGCCACACTCGCCTCGGTGTCGTTGGTGTTTGTGGTTGTCATTGATTGGATTCTGACAGGATTATCGCCTCCCATATCCAACGCACCAACGTGTGTAACAGAACTTTTCCTACGTTCGTAATTGAATAAATCTATCATTTTTACCTTTCGAGTGTTAAGTTTTAGGGTGTTGAGCAATACGAATAAAGACGCACGGTTGAAGCATTTCAGCAATGCTTACGCTTGTCTTAACCTTCGATGCTATGCTTCCTTTCTCTTAACACTTAAATTTATAGTCCTTTATTTCAGCCAATTCTTCATTGGCTTTTTCTATTTTCTGCCCTAAAGTAGCCTTCCATTGTTCTACTTTCTTGGCAATTTCTTCATCTCCGAGTGCCATCATTTCAGCTGCTAATATCGCTGCATTCTGTGCACCGTTTACGCCTACGGTGGCAACAGGTATGCCTGGAGGCATCTGAATGATGGAAAGCATGGCGTCTAAACCGTCTAACATACCTTTGATAGGCACGCCAATAACGGGCAAAGAGGTTGAGGCTGCAATAACACCAGGCAACGCTGCCGCCATACCTGCACCGGCAATAATCACCTTAATGCCACGTTCTTTCGCCTCTTTGGCAAACTTTTCTACTGCCGCAGGGGTGCGATGAGCCGAAAGTGCATTTACTTCAAACGGTATTTCGTATTGTTCCAACCACTTGCAAGCCTTCTCCATGATTGGAAGGTCGCTTGTAGAACCCATAATAATGCTGACCAATGGTTTCATAATATCTTTGTTTTTATTTTTTGTTTTTATATTAATATGATTGTAAAAAATGCACTGATGATACCCAAAAAGAATCCTGCTGTAACCTGTGTAAGTGTGTGTTGTCGCAATATAATGCGGCTCGAACCCACTATTCCCGATGCTATGATGACCAAACAGAGCCACCACACGGGATTGAAACTAAGCATAAAAGAGAATGCCAGCAATGCTCCGAGCACGCCACCAATCGCTGCGGTGTGGGTAGATATCTTCCACCACACGTTGATAATGGCACAAAGTATTTGTATAACCAATGCCACAATCAGGATAGACGTTATCAAATGCGGCAAATGCAGCAGGTTCATGACGTAGAAACAAGTGAAATAGCAGAGTATGGAAATAACGTAAGGCACCATTCTGCGTTCCTTTTGTCCCAACTGTAAGGGTGTCCAGCCGTGGTATTGTCTGTAAAGATGAATGAGCAAACTCGGTATGAGCACGGTGAAAAGATAAACCATCAGTATCAACGACAACTTAACCTGCCACGGAAACATACTCAGGTAGGAGAAAATGAATATCGCCAATATGCCCACAACGGGCAGATAGAATGGCGTGAGTAGCATACTCGCTATTCGTGCAGTCAGTATGATGTTCTTTTCGTTCATATTTTTATGTGTCGTACCAATTTTCTTGGTTTGCTTATTCCTTGCGCAGACGGGCTACGGGTAGGTTCAGTTGCTCACGATACTTTGCCACTGTACGCCTTGCAATGGGGAAACCTTTCTCTTTCATCACCTTTGCCAGAGCGTCGTCGCTAAGTGGTTTCTGTTTGTTTTCGTTGTCGATGATTTCCCGTAAAACCACTTTTATCTTTCTTGTAGACATTTCTTCTCCGTCTTCCGTAGTATAACTATCGGTGAAGAAGAAACGAAGAGGGAATGTTCCCCACCTTGTTTGTGCGTATTTAATGTTGCTTACACGCGAAATAGTAGATATATCGAGACCTGTTTTCTCGGCAATATCTTTCAGTATCATAGGCTTCAAGTCGGCTTCGTTGCCTTCTTGGAAGAACTTCTTCTGTATTTCGATGATGGCTTTCATCGTTGTGTAAAGGGTGTTTCGGCGTTGCTTAATGGCTTCTATAAAGCCTTGAGCCTTTTCCACCTTGCCTTTTGCATAGAGCAATGCCTCTTTTTCCTGTCGGTTCATACCCTGCTTGTTGTCTTTGTAGGCTGCCAACATATCGTTGAAGCTCTGCGAAACGTGCAGTTCGGGTAGGTTTCCGTAGTTCAAAGTGAAGCTGATGTTTCCGTTATCGTCGGTGTCGATGATGAAGTCGGGCGTTATTTGCTGCACGTTTCTGCCCATTGTTTCGCCCATCGATGCTCCGGGCTTTGGGTTAAGCTTGCGTATTTCGGCTTGCAGTGCCTTTATTTGGAGGTCGGAAAGCGATAGAGCAGCTTGTATCTTGTTCCAATGCTTCTTCGTGAAAGCATCGAAGTGTTCGGTAAAAATGGTTTTCAGATAGCCATATACGCTGCCATTGCGTTCCCATTCTCCATCTGTTACCTTGCGTTTTATTTGCAGGAGCAGGCATTCTTGCAGTGAGCGTGCGCCAATACCTGCAGGGTCGAAGTCTTGCAACAGCTTCAGCGTGTCGGCTATTTCCTGTTCTTCGCAGTCTATACCGTGGTAAATGGCAAGTTCGTCGGCTATTACATCAAGCTCCTTACGCAGCAATCCGTCGTCGTCGAGGCTGCCAATGAGGTATTCCAGTATGGCTTTCTGCCTTTCGGTAAGCACCCTTTCGCCCACTTGTTCGTTGAGTTTGTCGATGAACGATGTAGTGTCGCCATACACAATTTCCTCGTAGTCGGCATTGTCTTGGCGTTGCCGTCCGTCGTAGACAGGCAGTTCGTCGTCGCCTCCCATACGTTCGAGTGCCGTGTCGAGCGCATCTTGTCGCTCTTGCTGTTCCTGCTGTGCGTCGAAATCGTCGTTGCCAGCCTCCGTGTTGTCTGTTCCTTCAGACAGTTCGCCCTCTTCCCGTCCTTTTTCCAATGCAGGATTATCGTCTAATTCGGCATTTACGCTTTCCTCCAATTCGGTCAATGGCATTTCAAGCAACTTCACTTGCAGCATCTGTTGCTGCGAAAGTCGCTGCACTTGCAGTTGTCGTTGCTCTTGTATCTGTATTTGTTCTTGTGCCATAATAACCTGAATTATGTTTGCAAAATTACGAAAAAAGAAACATAATCATTTGAAATAATGGTGCAATTCTTCTACCAATGTCGAAAGTTTCTTTGTATCGGCATTGCCATATCTATCCCAAATGTTCTGACAAGGCAGCAAAAGGGGCGAAATCATAAGGTCGTCGTGGTTCAGATAAGGGTCGCAAAACCGATATACGTCCATAATTTCCACCACTCGGCGGGCGGTTATGCCCAACAGTTGTGCCACTTCTTTCACTTCGGGAGTTTCTTCTGCCATTGTGATAGGGGTGAGGTGGAAATACAAATCGAGCACAACGATGAGCGCAGCAGGCGTCAGGTCGGTGGCTTTCTCTATGGGCAGGAAGTCTTTTTCAAAGGTTTCCTCTGCTTCCACACCTTCGTAGAACTTCTCGGGCTTTCCAAATCCTTTCATTCCCCTTATGCGTTTCGCTTCTTTTCGCAGCTTGTTGGGGTTGTTGGCGTATGTTTCCCAAAGTGTTTGCAGGCTTGGAATGTCTTTTCTTGCAAGTTGTTCCATCTTTTCCGATAGCATACGTGGCGGAATATGCAATTCCAAACTAAGCTCAACCATCGAACGAGCGTAAGTTGGTTTAATGCCTATGGGTTTCTTCAGATATATTTGCAAGAGCAGAAGCCAATATTCTTCCGTCCATAATGGGTGTGTTGCCATAAGTCAAATGCAGTTAATGATTATGGCAAAGTTACTTATTTTAAGTTTAATAACCAAATTTTTCATTATATACGCGAGTTCGGGATAATTTTAGCATGAAAAGAGTTCCAACTGCCTTGATTTTT
>OHAU01003635.1_pt1 | contig 11936 bp, 12 predicted proteins | sample 1577181 | NCBI WGS metagenome assembly OHAU01 (sample SAMEA3541472, study PRJEB24748) | human gut metagenome | biome: human gut; feature: human-associated habitat; material: faeces | place: China | collected 2012
GCATGTGTTAAGCACGCCGCCAGCGTTCGTCCTGAGCCAGGATCAAACTCTCTATAAATCGTATCAACACAGCGTCTCCGCTGAGCTAATCTCGTTACAGAGCTATTTGTCATAGCTTCAAAAACTTTTTATACTTAGCTTCGCAGGTAATTGACTTAACCCTGCTCCGCCAAGTTTCGTCGCACATTTTCATGTGCTCCCGTCTGGTGCTTTTGTTCGTTCATTGTTTAATTTACAAGATACACGCCCGCTTCTGCGGAACATTCATTACTTTACCACAAACGCTTTACATTGTCAAGAACTTTTTTCAAGGTTTTTGACTTTTTATCGAAAGCCTTTATGGTTGCCGTCCTTGCGGACAGCTTATTTAGGATACCACTCACGAGGGCGTTTGTCAAGAACTTTTTTCGGCTCTTTTCAAACTTTTTCGCTTCGGTCCCCCGCCGCTCACCTCCCGGCGAACAGCTTGTTTACTTTACCACACTCCCCTCTCCTTGTCAACGACTTTTTTCCTTATTTTCAACTTTTTTCAGCGCTTTGTAATCCCTGTCAAAATCCGGGCTTATAGGTTGTGCGTTTTTCACAGGCTTTACAAGCCTTTCCCCTCTATGCTATACTATTTATAATATGTTAGACTGGAGCGTATTCATTTATGCCGCACTATTCTTACCTGCTTTTCGATGCCGATAACACTCTCTTCGATTTCGATGCCGCCAACCGCAATGCCTTCCACGCCGTCTGCCAGCAGTGCGATATCCCCGACACCGATGAGACCTTTGCCCTCTACGAGCGCTGTAACAACGCCATGTGGGCTGCCTTCGACCGAGGCGAGTGTACTAAAGATTTCCTGGTGGTAGAGCGTTTCCGCCACTTTCTTGAGGCCATGGCGCTGGATCGTGACCCCGCCCTCTGCAACCGCATCCACCTGAAGGCTCTGGGGGAAAGTACGCTTCTTCTCCCCCACGCCGAGGAGGTCTGCCGCACCCTGTCCCGGACCCACCGTCTCTATATCGTCACCAATGCCGTGGCCTCCGTCCAGCGCAGCCGCCTGCACCGCAGCGCCGTGGCCCCCTATATCACCGACGCCTTCATCTCCGAGGATGCCGGGGCCAGCAAGCCCAGCCGAGCCTACTTCGACTATGTTTTCGCCCACATCCCCGGTATCACACGGGAGAATTGCCTGCTCATCGGTGACTCCCCCTCCAGCGATATCCGGGGCGCCAACAACGCCGGCATCCCCTGCTGCTGGTACGACCCCCACGGCACCGCCCTGCCGGAGAATCTCCACATCGACTACCGCATCACCGACCTGAGCCAGCTCTACGATATCGTCTGACTCTCACGCAAAAGCCCGGAAGCAAAGCTTCCGGGCTTTCTCTTATAGTTGGAAATCCTCCTGCCGCAGCTCCTCCGTCTCCAGCTTTGCCGGACGGGGCGGCACACGCTTCAAGGGATCGTAGCGGAACGCACCGCAGTGGGACTCCGCCGACACGATGCCCTTCTTGGCGCAGATGACCTCATGGTCATTGGCACGCCCGCCTCTGGCGCAGTAGCTGCACCGGGGCTCGATCTTCTTACGAAACAGCATGGTACGCCCCCTCCTTCATTACAGTGTGTAGAGCTTTACAGCCCCATCCTCTGCGGTTGCCTTGATCTGTGTGATGGGCGTCTCATAGCTCTCGATGATACGGGCCGCCATGGGATCCTCCACATCCTTCTGGATGCACCGCCGCAGATTCCGTGCTCCATAGGCCGCCGAATAGGATTTCTTCACCAGATAGTCCACCAGCGCATCGTCGTAGGTGAAGTGATAGCCCTTCTCCTCCAGCGCCGCCTTCAGCTCCTCCAGCATGATCCCGGCGATGCCCCGGAAGTTCTCCTCCGTCAGCTGGTGGAAATATACGATCTCGTCCACACGGTTGATAAACTCCGGCCGCAGGAACTCCTGCAGGGCCTTCATCACCCGCTCCTTATCCTGATCGTCTGCGCTGCGGCCGAAGCCCACAGCGCCCGCCGCCTTGCCGGACCCGGCATTGGAGGTCATGACGATGACGGTATTCTCAAAGTTCACCTTCCGCCCGTGGGCATCCGTGACCTCGCCGTCATCCAGAATTTGCAGCAGGATGTTCAGCACATCCGGATGGGCCTTTTCGATCTCGTCGAACAGCACCACGGAGTAGGGCTTGCGCCGGATCTTCTCCGTCAGCTGCCCCGCCTCGTCATAGCCCACATAGCCCGGAGGCGAGCCCACCAGCCGAGACACGGAGTGCTTCTCCATAAACTCCGACATATCCAGCCGGATCAGAGAATCCGGTGAATCGAACAGATCGTCTGCCAGCTGCTTCACCAGCTCCGTCTTGCCCACGCCGGTACTGCCCACGAAAATGAAGCTCACCGGCTTGTGCTTGGGGGAGATGCCTACCCGGCTGCGCCGAATGGCCGCCGACACCGCATCCACAGCCTCGTCCTGCCCCACGATATGCTGCTTCAGCCGCACATCCAGCTCCGCCAGACGCTTGAACTCTTCTTCCTTGATCTTGCTGGCAGGGATCTTAGTCCACATCTCGATGACCCGTGCGATGTTCTCCATGGTCACCTGCGGCACACCCTTCTTCTCCAGCTCTGTCAATTCCTCCTGCAGGCGCATCTCCTGACTCCGCAGCTCTGCGATGCGGGCATAGCGCTGATCCAGCTGTTCCTCCGTCAGTTCCTCCCCCTCCGGGGCCTCGGCAGACATGAGGGTCTCCCGCTCGAAGGTCACGTTCTCCAGATCCCGCTTCACCTCCATCCGGCGGTTGATGGTGGGATCCTTCAGATTCAGGTCCGAGCAGGCCTCGTCGATGAGGTCGATGGCCTTGTCCGGCAGGAACCGGTCGGTGATATACCGCTCCGACAGCAGCACCGCCTGCCGCAGCACGCCCTCCGGGATGGACACCCCGTGGTACGTCTCATAGTAGTGGGCAATGCCCTTGAGGATCTTCAGCGTGTCCTCAATGCTGGGCTCCGCCACCGTCACCGGCTGGAAGCGCCGCTCCAGCGCCGTGTCCTTCTCGATATACTTGCGGTATTCGTTGAAGGTGGTGGCTCCGATGACCTGAATCTCTCCACGGGACAGGGCGGGCTTGAGGATGTTGGCGGCGTTCATGCTGCCCTCGGCATCTCCGGCCCCCACGATGTTGTGTACCTCGTCGATGACCAGAATGACGTTGCCCAGCTTGCGGATCTCCTCGATGAGCCCCTTCATGCGGCTCTCGAACTGTCCCCGGAACTGGGTACCGGCCACCAAAGCCGTCAGATCCAGCAGATAGACCTCCTTGTCCCGCAGCTTGAAGGGGACCTCCCCGGCGGCGATGCGCTGAGCCAGCCCCTCGGCAATGGCAGTCTTGCCCACGCCGGGTTCACCGATGAGGCAGGGATTGTTCTTCTGCCGGCGGTTCAGGATCTGCACCACCCGCTGGATCTCCTCCTCCCGGCCGATAACGGCGTCCAGCTTGCCCTCTCTGGCCCGGCGGCTGAGGTTGATGCAGTAGTTGTCCAGATATTTGTGCTTCTTCTCGCCCTTGCGGGACTCCTTGCCGGTCTCCCGCTGCGGGGTCTCCCCCTTCTCTGCCGGGGGATTGTTGTTGCCGCCGAAGAGCCGGTTCAGGAAGGGGAAGGTGGCGGTCTTACCGCTCTCCTCATCCTCGTCGCCGTCCTCATTGGCCTGCGCCACGTCCCCCAGCTCCTCGGCGCCGCCGAAGGCCTGCATCATCTCGCTGTTGAGATTCTCCAGATCGTCCGGGGTGATGCCCATACGCTTCATCATGTCCTCCACCTGCGGCAGACCCAGCTGGGCGGCACACTTCAGGCAGAGTCCCTCGTTGACAGGCTCCCCCTTTTCATTCATCCGTGAGATAAACACCACGGCTACGTTCTTCTTGCATTTGGAGCAAAGTGTAGGTTGCATAATTCTCCTCCGTTACAGGGTTGATTTCACCGGCGTCACAGGGCTGCAATGAGACCGATGGGATTGTTTTCCGCAAAGAATTTCAATAGGATGCTGTCCCGGATCAGCTCCGGCGTCACCACCCAGTTAAATCGCTGCATGAGCCACACCGCCGCAAACAGCAGCAGCACCGCCCATATAAAGCCCAGCAGAGCGCCGCCCAGTGCGTTCACCGTCCGCACCAGCGGCAGCTTCCCCGCCAGATCCAATGGCTTGAGCAGCAGCCATACCACCAGCAGAATGGCGATAAAGGCGGCGGCGTACACGATGCCGTAGGCGATGGAGTGGCTGACGCTCTCCGTCACAGCGGAAAACACCGACTCCCCGGTCTCCTTCACCCGCTGCGCCACATCCTCCAGAATTTTCTCCAGACTGTGGGCATCGAAGGCGAAGGCCGACAGCAGCTCTCCGGCATCGGCTCCGTCCTGACCGGACAGCTTCTGCTGGATGCTCTCCCGCAGCAGCGGCTCCAGCCACCGGCTCACCGGCGTCACGAAGCGGTTGGCGCACCATGAGGCGCCGAAAAACGCTGCTCCCACGCTGATCACGCCGGCAAGGCTCTTCATCAGGCCCCGCTTGGCCCCCAGCCACACCAAGCCCACCAGTACGGCGGCCAGTATGGCATCTATGGCCCATGTCATACGCATTTCCTCCTATTTATCAGGCCGCTTTACGGCAGGTACAGGCTGGCCGCCGACGCACCTGTCAGCACCGCCGATCCGTCGCTCCGCATCAGCACCGTCCCCGCCGCACTGACATCCTTCAGCACGGCGTATTCCTGCAAGTCCTTATCATAAATGGTCAGGTGGTCCTGATACAGCACCGCCACATACTTTCCTGCGGCGGAGAGGCTCATGACCTCCTCGTCGATATCCAGCGATGCCAGCTCCCGGCCCTGACTGTCCACCGTCACTAGCCTGCCCTGACTGCCGGACTTATACCGTCCCAGCAGCAGAGCCGCGTAGCCGTCTCCGTCCAGACTGCACCGGTAGAGGTATCCGCCGTCATAGCTGTAACTCCCCGCCAGCTTGCCGCCGGTGGTCACAAACCGCAATCCCGTTTCCGTCACAGCGCAGTAGCTGCCGCCCACTGCGCCCAGATCGTATACCACGGCATTCTCCGGCAGAAGACATTCTGCGTAACGCTCCTCCCGGCCCAGCCGGTACAGAGCCAGACTGCTGACAAAGCTGCCGTCCTTCTGTCCCATGGTCACCGCCGCCATCTGGCGGCTGTCGGCGGATACCGCCGCCGTCATGAGAAACTGATCCCCGGAGTGGAAGGCAAATACCTTCTCTCCCTTGGGGTCGTACACCTCCACCGACGCCTTATAGCCGGAGGTATTTACCGTCACGGCCAGATAGCCGCCGGGGTTCAGAGCCGCTGCCAAAATGTCGCCGTCCAGTGTCAGCCGGTAGACCTCGCCCTGAGTGTCCAGTACATAGATCTCCCTGCCTCCGACGTCGTAGACCGCCGCCCACTTGCCGTTTCCGGTCACAGTGCAGTTGGTGAAGAGGATGCTCTCGCTGTATCGCACCTGTCCGTCCTCACCCATCAGCAGGATGCGGCTGTTGGAGGCCGCCGCCAGCGACCCGGACAGGGACACGAACCGATACTCCCGGTCTGCCGCATACTGGTATAGCTGGGCGCAGCCGTTCTCGTCCTTCTCCGCACGGGCATAGATGACGCTGCGGCGCAGTCCGTCAAAGGTACCCCGCTGCCACAGCAGGGACACCGCCACCACCGCCAACAGCACCGCCGCCACGATCCCCAGCCACAAAAGCCGCCGACGGGTCCATATTCTCTTTTTCTGTACCCGCCGGGGCGCATCCTGCTGGGGATTGCCCCCATCAAATTCCCGTTTATCCATTGAGTCGCTCATCCTCATACCAAACCCTCGTCAGGTACAATCCTCCCGGCGGTGCCGTTGGCCCCGCCAGCGTCCGGTTGCCGGAATCCAGGATCACCGGGATATCCTCCGGCTTCAGCTTTCCCTCCGCCGTATAGAGCACCGTCCCGGTAATGGCCCGTACCATATTATACAAAAATCCGTTGGCACATACCTTCAATTCCAGCAGTTCCCCGTTCCGGGTCACATGGCAGTAGTAGATGGTCCGCACGGTGCTGCGCACATTGGTGCCGACGCTCCGCACGGCGGCAAAGTCGTGGGTGCCTTCAAAAGCCCGTGCCGCCCGGTCCATCACCTGCTCGTCCAGCCGCTTGGGATAGAAATACGCCCGATCCACATAGAAGGGATTCTTGATGCGTGAATTGTAGATGCGATAGGTATACTCCTTCCTGATGCAGGAGCCGATGGCATTGAAATCCTCCGACACCTCATAGGCCGCCTTCACCACGATATCCTCCGGGATATGGGTGTTCACCGCAAAGGGGATGCGGTCCACCGGGATCCGGGAGGAGGTCCGGAAATTGGCCACATAGTGCTCGGCGTGGACCCCGGCGTCGGTGCGCCCACAGCCGGTACACTTTACCGGTTCGCCGCACACCATAGAGAGGCCTCGCTCCAGCGTCTGAGCCACTGTGACCTCCGTTTTCTGCACCTGCCACCCGTGGTAGGCCGTTCCGTTATACATCAGGATCAGTGCGATGTTCCGCACGATGCACCTCCTTAGATACCCATATGCTTCAGCACGATGAGTCCCGCCGCCAGTGCCACAAAGGCTGCCAGCACCACAAAATCCGCCGCCTGATACCGCAGCACGTGCAGGGCCGTCCGCCCCTCGCCGCCGTGGTAGCACCGGCACTCCATGGCCGTGGCCAGCTCGTCCGCCCGGCGGAAGGCGCTGATGAACAGCGGCACCAGAATAGGCACCAGTGCCTTGGCCCGCTGGAAGATGTTCCCGGACTCAAAGTCGGCGCCTCTGGCCTTCTGAGCGGACATAATCTTGTCCGTTTCTTCGATCAGTGTGGGGATAAACCGCAGGGCAATGGACATCATCATGGCCAGCTCATGCACCGGCAGGTGCAGCTTCTTCAGCGGCCCCAGCAAATTCTCCAGTCCGTCCGTCAGGGCGATGGGACTGGTGGTATATGTCAGCAGAAACGTTCCCATAATGAGCATCACGATCCGCAGCACCATGTAGATCGCCGCCGTCAGACCCTCATAGGTGATATGGCCCAGCAGCCACCCCTCGCCCACCGCCGTGCCGCCGGTGAAGAAAATGTTCATCACCGCCGTAAACGCCACGATGACGTACACAGGCTTGAGGCCCCGTGTCAAAGACTTCATGGGCACACGGGAGGCCACGATGCACACCGCCAGCACCGCCGCCACAATGGCGTAGGTCAAGGGGCTCTTGGCATTAAAGAGCGCCACGATGTACAAGATCACCGCCATCAGCTTCGTCCGGGGATCCAGCCGGTGGACGATGGTATTGCCGGGGAAAAACTGCCCCAGCGTGATATCCTTCAGCATCCCTCGCCGCCTCCCCTCCGGGCCAGCAGCGCCTGCTCCAGCTCCTCGATGGTATATACCGCCGGGTCGATGTCCATGCCGCGCCTGCGCAGCGCCATGGCGATCTTCGTCACCTGCGGCACATCCAGTCCCGCCTGCTCCAGCTCCTCCGCCCGTGCAAATACCTGCCGGGGCGTGCCGTCCATATAGACGTGGGCATCCCGCATCACCACGATGCGCTCCACGTTCCGGGCGATCTCCTCCATGCTGTGGCTCACCAAGATCACCGTGGCCTGCTTCGTCTCGTGGTACGCCCGGATCTGCGCCAAAATTTCGTCCCGGCCACGGGGATCCAGCCCCGCCGTTGGCTCGTCCAGAATCAGCACCTTGGGTTCCATGGCCATGACGCCGGCGATGGCCACCCGGCGCTTCTGTCCGCCGGAAAGGTCGAAGGGCGACTTCTCCAGCAGCTCCTCCGCAAGACCCACCATCCGGGCCGATTCCCGTACCCGGCGGTCGATCTCCTCTTTATCAAGCCCCATGTTGCCGGGACCGAAGGCGATGTCCTTATACACCGTTTCTTCAAACAGCTGGTACTCCGGATACTGGAACACCAGCCCCACCTGAAAGCGCACCTGCCGGATCTGCTTGGGGTCCGCCCAGATGTCCTTGCCGTTGAGATAGATATGCCCCTGCGTGGGCTTCAGCAGCCCGTTGAGATGCTGGATCAGCGTGGATTTTCCGGAGCCCGTGTGACCGATGACCCCTAAAAATTCCCCCGGCATGATATCCAGCTCTACCCCATCCACGGCGCTGCGCTGAAAGGGCGTCCCGGCGCTGTAGGTATGGGTGAGCTGCTCAATTCGTATGATCGGTTCCAATTCGTTACTTCCCTTCTGCGCCGAACCGCCGGTACAGCGCATCCGCACATTCCTCCACCGTGATGGCCGTCAGCGGCAGGTGCTCCCCCTGCCGGTTCAGCCGCTGCATCAGCTCCACCGTGTCCGGCGCCGCCAGCCCCAGCTCATGGAGCCGCTCCACCTGTGCAAAAATCTCTCTGGGCGTACCGTCCATGGCGGCCTCGCCGTCGTTCATCACAATGACACGGTCCGCCTCCTCGGCCTCCGCCATATGGTGGGTGATGAGCACCACCGTCATGCCCCGCTCCCGGTTCAGCCGATGGATGGTGTCCAGCACCTCCCGCCGTCCGTGGGGGTCCAGCATAGCCGTGGCCTCGTCCAGCACGATGCACTCCGGCTCCATGGCAATGACACCGGCGATGGCCACCCTCTGCTTCTGTCCGCCGGAGAGCAGATGCGGCGCATGGCGGGCAAAATCACTCATGCCCACCGCCGCCAGCGCATCGTCCACCCGCCGGCGAATTTCCTGCGGCGGAACGCCCAGATTTTCCGGGGCAAAGGCCACGTCCTCCTCCACTACGTTGGCGACGATCTGGTTATCCGGGTTCTGGAACACCATGCCAACCCGCCGCCGGATCTCCAGCAGCATCGCCTGGTTATGGGTATCCATCCCCTCTACATACACCGCCCCGCCGGATGGCAGCAGCACGGCGTTCATGTGCTTAGCCAGAGTAGATTTTCCGGAGCCGTTATGCCCCAGCACCACCACGAAGCTGCCCTTCTCGATGCCGAGGCTCACGCCCCGCAGCGCCGGCTCGCTCCGCTTGCCCTCCTCCGCCGGATAGGCGAAGGTCAGGTCCTTTGTTTCGATCATGGTCATATTCTGCGTTCTCTTTTCAATCGTTCTCAAATGGTATGGCTGACCTTCAGCATCTGCCACAGCCAGACGGAGGCCACCGCCACGCCCAGCACTACGGACCAGCCCACCGGCAGTCCGTCCCGCCGCAGCTGCACCACCCGCAGCACCTGTCCCAATACGAACAGGAACAGTGCCACACAGTATACCATCAGCGTCACCCACACCGGCGGCACCAGCTGTGCCGTCAGCAGCACCGCCAGCCACCCCACCTGCAAAAGGGCCATGAGCCCGTAGCAGATGCAGCTGCCCACCTCGGCGCTGCCCAGCCTGTTTTTCTTCATTGCACTCTCCTCTTGCAACCGGCTGTCTCTCTCTTAGCTCTTATAAGTCTTGTTATTCCGCCGTCCAACGGCCGGTAGCGCCGCAGGGCAGCGCCATACCGGACTGCGTACACGGCAGGCCCAGCTCGTCCCACGTCACCCTGCCGCCGAAGCGCTTGCCCACCAGCATCTGCAGAATGTATCCCAGCACCGACGGAGCCAGCCCCGTGGTGTAGGAGTTGAGGATCACGAACAGGGGCTTATCCGACAGCACACGGGCGCAGAGCTTCACAAAGGGGAACAGGTTCTCCTCCAGCTTCCACACCTCGCCGCCGGGTCCCCGGCCATAGCTGGGCGGGTCCATGATCATGGCGTCATAGGTCTTGCCCCGGCGAATTTCCCGCTCCACGAACTTGGCGCAGTCATCCACGATCCAGCGGATGGGGGCCTCCTGCAGGCCCGTCAGCCGGGCGTTCTCCTTGGCCCACGCCACCATTCCCTTGGCGGCATCCACGTGGCACACACTGGCCCCCGCCTTGGCACAGGCCACCGTGGCCCCACCGGTGTAGGCGAACAGGTTCAGCACCCGGATAGGCCGTCCCGCCCGGCGAATCTGCTCCATGGCAAAGTCCCAGTTGGCCGCCTGCTCCGGGAACAATCCCGTATGCTTGAAATTCATGGGCTTGACCTGAAAGGTCAGCTCCTTATAGTGGATGGGCCAGCTCTCCGGCAGCTTCCCCTTGTCCCAGTGGCCGCCGCCGCTGGAGGAACGGCTGTACCGCCCGTTGGCCCTCCGCCAGCCGGGATGACTGTGATCCGTCTCCCAGATGGCCTGAGGGTCCGGCCGCACCAGTATCTGTTTATCCCAGCGCTCCAGCTTCTCTCCGCCGCCGCAGTCCAGCAGCTCATAGTCCTTCCAACCATCTGCGATCCACATAATAGGGTATACCTCCGCACATTAAATCAGTTTATTATACAATGAACCGTCCCCGCCGTCAATGCGGCATGACCATTTTTCACCTTCCAGTTCTTGAACAAATCTTGAACTTTTTCCTCCGCCTCTCCCCGGCCCGAAGCATGACAAAAGTGTCACTTCCAGTCCTTGACAACCTGTCTCTCATATGGTATCCTATGTGTACTATAATCTCTAATACACATAGAATCTTCATACAGAGAAAGGATGCTTCCTTATGGATACTTTGCGAATGACCAATTACATCATCGCCGTTGTTTTCTTTGTCTGCTATACCTATCAGTTCCTGTACATTCCCGTTCCGTGGCTGCTGGCCAAGCGCAAGGCTGCCAAGACGGCGGCGCTGGAGGCCACGCCCCACAATTACGCCGTGCTGATCTGCGCCCGGAACGAGTCCGCCGTCATTGCCGACCTCATCGGCAGTCTCCGCAGCCAAACCTATGACCAGAGTCTGCTGCACATCTTCGTGCTGGCGGACAACTGCACCGACGACACCTCCGACATTGCCCGCAGCGCCGGAGCCACCGTCTATGAGCGCTTCAATAACGTGCAGGTGGGCAAGGGCTACGCCCTCCAGACCCTGCTGGGCCATCTGGAGCAGGACTACCCCGCCGGGTTCGACGGCTACTTTGTCTTTGACGCCGACAACATTCTGGACCCCGATTACATCGCCGCCATGAACCGCACCTTCTCGCAGGGCCACGATATCGTCACCAGCTACCGCAACAGCAAAAACTACGGCGACAACTGGATCTCCGCCGGCTACGCCCTGTGGTTCCTGCGGGAGAGCCGCTACCTCAACCACGCCCGCAGCCTGCTGGGTACCAGCTGCGCCGTCTCCGGCACAGGCTTCCTCTTCAGCCGGGCCGTGCTGGAGGAGACCGGCCCCTGGCCCTTCCATCTGCTGACCGAGGACATCCAGTTCTCCGTCCACGAGATCCTTCAGGGCCGCAAGGTGGCCTTCGCCCCCGACGCCGTCCTCTACGACGAGCAGCCCACCACCTTCCGCCAGTCCTGGCGGCAGCGGATGCGCTGGTCTCAGGGCTATCTGCAGGTGTTCCGTGACTACGGCGCCCGCCTTCTCCGGGGCATCTTCCGGGGCAGCTTCTCCTGCTTCGATATGTCCATGGCCATCATGCCCGCCTTCGTCCTCTCCACCGTCAGTATCCTCGTCAACCTCACGCTGGGTGTCGTCGGTGCTCTGGCCGGAGACAATCTGTTGGTGGCTTTTGAGTCCGTGGGACAGATGTTGCTGAATATGTATCTGACGCTGCTGGTGCTGGGCGGCATCACCACCATTACAGAGTGGAAGAATATCCGCACCTCCCCCGTCAAGAAGATCGTGTATATGTTCACCTTCCCCTTGTTTATGTTCACCTACATTCCCATTTCTCTGGCGGCTTTCTTCTGCAAGCCCCAGTGGAAGCCCATTGAGCACCGTGTCTCCGCAGCGCACCTGCGAAGCCGTGACCGGCAGGAGCTTCTTCCCTTCTGACATACGGTGCGCCCTATCCATCTTGTTATAAT
>OHAU01003642.1_pt1 | contig 11918 bp, 6 predicted proteins | sample 1577181 | NCBI WGS metagenome assembly OHAU01 (sample SAMEA3541472, study PRJEB24748) | human gut metagenome | biome: human gut; feature: human-associated habitat; material: faeces | place: China | collected 2012
CACACCTCGACTGTTAACAAACCAAAACAAAACACCCGATTTTCTGTAAAGATATTTCAGCAACCATAACGTGTAATTAACAGACAGGAAATCAGCTAATCTTACGCCCGTAGATACGAAAGTATGGCGTACAAAGGAATATTCGTAATGTTTTCCTGCTCACGATAATCAGACATCGAAAAGCGCAGACCATACAGTTCCTTATGTTCCGAAAGGAAAGTTTTCAGCGATTTAGCTCTCAGATTTTCTTCCGCTTTCACTTCGATGGGCACAATGTTTTCTCCTTGCTGCAGCAAGAAATCTATCTCCTGCTTGCTGCTTTCCTTACTGTAATAACCGAACGTAGCATCTGAAAGGAACTGCAACTGACTGCAAACAAAACTCTCCGTAAATGCACCTTTACTCTCTTTCATATCGTTGGGCAAAAGCAGCAGGGTGGCAGGGGTATTGCTCATTGCGCCAAGTAGTCCGCAATCGAGCATATAAAGCTTGAAAGCCGAAATATCCTTATACACCGACAAGGGCATCGAAGGAGCTGTTATACGGGCTACCTTATATACCAACCCCGCATCAACAAGCCATTGTATAGCTGTCTCAAACTCCTTGGCGCGTGCGCCCTTACGAATAACGCCATAGACAAATTTTCGGTTTTCCTTAGACAACTGCGAAGGAATGGAGTGCCACACCTGCCCAATGCGAATGGCTTCGGCGGTCGGGGCGTGCTTCGACATATCCTTATTGTAGGCAAGCAGTATTTCTTTCTGTACCTCTCTAACCTTTACTGCATCGTTCGTGTCGATATATTTCTGCACGGCTTCGGGCATTCCACCCACGAAGTAGTACTCGCGCAACAACTGTATATACTCGTTTCTAAGTCCCTGCACCATAGTCCAGTTCCGTGTTTTCAAAATCTCTGCCAGCTGCTGTCTGCCCTTTGCAAGTATAAATTCTTCAAAATTCATCGGATACATCTGCAACGTGTTCACCTTACCCACAGGATACGACTCGCCACGATGCAGGGCAATGCCTAACAACGAGCCAGCCACCGCAACGTGATACTGGCGTGCCTCTTCGCAAAAATACTTCAACGAAGACAGACCTCGGGGCAGTTCCTGTATTTCGTCAAACACTATCAGCGTATTCTCTGGCTCAATGGGCACATTCGTAACAGCACCTATCGAGAGCAAAATACGTTCCATATTATAATCGGGCGCAAACAAATCGGAAACCATAGCATTGTTGTCGCAGTTCACATAGGCAAGATACTTGTATTGCCGACGCCCAAATTCTTTCAGTATATGCGTCTTCCCCACCTGTCTTGCCCCAAGAAGTATCAGGGGTTTACGGTCGGGGCGATGCTTCCACGCAATGAGCTTGTTTAATATTTCTCTTTCCATAAAATACTATACAATAAGTTGTTACAATTGCAAAGATACACTTTTTCTGCCGAACTTCAAACGTTTTACTACATTTTTATGTACGAACATTCTTGTGCTAAACACACTTTTATAAACGAACTTGAAGCTATTCATTACACTTTTACATACGAACTTTTCTGTAAAATCCACACTTTTATGAACGAACTTTAAACTTTTCAAAAAGAAATCACCTCATTTTTACCACTCACATTTCCACGTTTCGCAACCGCAATCAAGCAAAAACATACTTGAAATCACCACGAAAAATCATTACAAACTACGGTTCTCATACACCACACGTAACACACTGATAATCAACAACTACGCTTTGGCGTTCCAAAACCTATTGTTTCGCATTGCAAAAGCGTAGGTTTTGCACGGTAAAAGCGGCTGTTTTGCAACGCAAAACCTACGCTTTTGGAAAACCAAAGAAAAACACCCGATTTTCTGTAAAGATATTTCGTGATAGCGATAAGGGAGTTTTGAGGAAACAAAGAGGATATTTTGCCGAAATTAAGTATATACTTTATCAAGTTGTTCATGTTTCCTGAAAATCTGCAGAATTATTGCAAATTCTTCGCAAAATATTCTTCTAACTCCTTTAATCTGACTATATTTGCAGAAACACTACAAGGTTATGATTATAGAATTTAGCGTAAAGAACTATCGTTCGATAAAAGATTTGCAGACTATCAGCTTTAGGGCGACAGGTCTGAAAAGTCCAACTGGCAGCGAAACTGACTCTAACAATATTGTTACAAGCAATGGTGTATCGCTCTTAAAAACTGTTGGCTTGTATGGAGCGAATGCAAGTGGAAAATCAAATATGCTGATGGCGTTAGGCCATTTTGCAAAGGCAATATCTCTCCTATCAATAGATTCAGAATTGATAACCCCCCTTTACGACCCTTTCCTTTTTGAAGAGTCAGACGAAGGTTGCTTTTTCCAAATTGTATTGCTCTTAAATGGCAAGAAATATCGTTATGGTTTTGTAGTAAATAAGGTAAATGCTACATCGGATAATGGTAATTCTTCTGGTTTTGGCATCGAAAGTGAATGGCTTTATGGCAATGTAGATAAAAATATGAAATGTTTATTTCTACGTGTAGGCGATGAGGTGAAAGAAAATAATCTGCCCACATCGGAAGGTATCATTATACCAACAAAAATTCCATACCCATACACATTCTTTTTAACATATGCTGCTGCATTTGAGGCAGAGGGAATTCCTGCACAAATTATAAGTTATTTAAGGTTACGCATAATAGATAATTTTGTGTATAAAACGTTTTTTAGAGGGAGTTCCATAAAGGCGATAAAAATATTTAAGGAAGGCTTTCTTAAAATTCTGAAACAATTCAATATGAATTACGACGATATTGAACTTATAGAAGATAAAAGCAGTACAGATAAAGATTATTTTAATTTTTCACTGAATAAAGTCTTATTGAAAAGAATGTATCCTATTGGCAATAATAAGTCGTTATCAATGAATCTTGGAGAGAGAGAGTCGGCTGGAAACAAAAAAATCTTCGATTTAGCAGGGATACTTCTTGCGGCATTATATGGGAAAAATAGCCCATTCTTAATTGTTATCGACGAAATAGACAGCAACTTCCATCCTTCTCTGCTCATCAAATTAATTGGAATGTTCAACAATCCGAAAATAAACAGAAACAATTCGCAGCTGTTGTTCACCAGCCACGATACTAATTTGATGTCGCCTTCTATTATGCGTCGCGACCAATTCTACTTCGCCGAGAAACAAAACGACGAATCAACAAGACTCTATTCATTGGCTGATTTGCGTGGAATACGCAACGATGCCGATTTTGCCAAACAGTATCTTGCAGGCTATTATGGTGCTTTGCCAGTATTGAACGACTATACCGAAACGGAGGACGACGAGAATGGAAAACAATAAAGAACCTTGGGAACTGCGCTCAGACGACACCCGAATAGAAGATAAACTACCTACTTTCATCATCTTTACCGAAGATAAGGTATCGGAAAGAGTATATTTCAAGTCCTTTGAAACCAACAAGGTGAAAGTCAATGTAATAGGAGACCAAGATAGCAATATAACAAATGTTATGAATGCCATAGCACATTGTAATAAAGAGGGATTGTTCGATGAAAAGCTGCAAATATGGTGCGTGTTTGACAGAGACTGTGAAGATGCCCTAAAGAAGAGAGAAAAAAAAGATAAAAAGTTCGAAATATCGCTTTGCATAGCCGAAAAATTTAAAATAAAAGTAGCATGGAGCAATGACTGTTTTGAACTTTGGGTATTACTACACTTTGAAGATATAGACCATACCCAACCGCTTCTGCGAGATACATACTACCAACAACTTACCAAAATAATGAAAACAGATGCAAAGGTATGTAATGATTTTAGTGAATCTATAAAGGAAAAACACTTTTATTATAAAAAAGACTTTAAAAAAGAAGATAATTTTAAAGAGTATATCTTGCCTATACTGCAAGACGAAACACGCAGAACAACAGCTATAGACCGTGCGGAAGAATTAGAAAAATATCACGCAACTCGCAACGTTGTCCCCCAAGAAATGTGCCCATGCACAATGGTTCACCATTTAGTAAAGAAACTTTTGCAATATCAATAAATACCCTAAACACAACCCTACACCCAACTTTTTCCCACAAACTGTTGCATTAGCACCCTTTTTTTTAGTACATTTGCATTTTAAAATGTATTGTCCCACTCGCTGGGAGTAGCCTATGCGCATACGAAAATCTATGAAATGGCTGATAGCTATTGTGTTAGCTCCCATTTCGTTGTTTATACTTTTAATCGTCCTTCTTTACTTCCCCCCTGTTCAGAAATGGGTTGTAAAGAAGGCTATGAACTATGCTTCCGAACAAACAGGGACGGAAATCAACATCGACCACGTTTCGCTCAGCTTCCCACTCGACCTTAAACTCGAGGGGTTCACGATGTTGCGACCTAACGACAGCATTCCGCAAAGGCGCGATACGGTAGCCGATGTAAGGGAGCTGATAGTAGATGTGCAACTGCTGCCCTTGCTTAAAAACAAGGTGGAAATAGACCAGCTTACTTTTAAAGGGCTGAAAGCCAATACGATGAACTATATTGGCGACTTGCAGATACGGGGCAATTTGGAACGATTGCACGTTGTTTCGCACGGCATTGACCTTAAAAACTCGACGGCATTGCTCAATCAAGCCGACATTCAAGGGGGATTTCTCGACATCGCTCTCAGCGACACGATGCCGAAAGACACATCGAAAGAGAAAACCATCTGGAAGATTAATATCGACAAGCTGAACCTTTATCGCACGGCTTTCCACCTGCGTATGCCTGGCGACACGATGGTGGTGGGTGCCAATTTCGCAAAAGCCACAGTCGGCGGAACGGCTATCGACTTATATAATAATGTGTATCGGGTGCGCCAAATAAATTGGCAGGGAGGCTCGCTCGCCTACGACAAGACGTACGAACCGAAGGCAAGGCACGGCTTCGATGCTGCCCACATCGCACTCAACAAGCTCAATATTGGCATTGATTCGCTTTCGTATAGCGACAAGGGGACTTCGGCAAACATTCGGGCAGCCAATTTTGTGGAGCGTAGCGGACTGACTGTGCGTGATGTGCGCACTCGCTTCAAGCTCGATAGTATGCGTCTGTATCTGCAACCGCTCTACTTGCGTATGCCAGAGAGCGAAATCCACAGCGACATTGTAATGGATTTGAATGCCTTTGCCGACGAAAAGCCAGGCAAAATAGCCGTTACGGTAAAGGGATTCGTGCGAAAAGACGACCTGCAACCGTTCCTTGCATCAGTGCCTGCAAAGACATTGCGCGCCATTCCTACGAAACGGATTAACATAGGCGGCACACTGCAAGGCAATATGAGGGCTTTGACAATGAGGAAGTTGTACATTGACATGCCACAGCACTTCCGTGTGAATGCCAACGGCAGGGTTGCCAACTTGCAAAGTACGAAGAACCTGCGGGCAAACCTCTCCATCAACGGTAATCTGCACGACATACGCTTCGTAAAACAGCTGTTGCCAAAGAGTGCAACCCGCACTATCGACATTCCTAAGGGTATCGGCTTCAACGCTAAGGTAAAGGCGAGGGGAACACAATACGATGCCGACATGTTCCTATACGAAGGAGGTGGCAACGTGGCAGTAAAGGGCAGCTACAACACAAGCACCGAAACCTACAACGTTACTGCAAGAGCTACCAACCTGCAGTTGCAGCACTTTATGCCGAAAAGTGGTCTGCACCCCTTCACAGGTACCATTTCGGCTTATGGAAAGGGCACTGACGTACTCAATCCGAAGTCGTCGTTGCGTTTGAAAGCGAACATTAGGCAATTCCGTTTCGGCACTTACGTACTTGACGGAATCGGTGGCGACATTACTATGGCAGGCGGAACAACCACCGCTCACATTGTTAGCACGAACCGTATGCTTGGCGGCGACTTCACCTATCGGGGCAAACTGACCGACAAATTGGTGGACGGGCACTTGCGTGGGTGGTTGCGCCGTGTAGATTTGCGACAGCTTGGTGCTATGAAAGAGCCTTATGTGGTGTCTGTCTGGGCTGACATAGACGTGCGTTCGAATATGAAGAACAACCACTACGTGAGCGGACCATTGCGCCAACTCGTACTGACGAGCGAAGGACGACACGGCACACAACGCCTTGCAGCAGGCGATTTGGACATTACGGCAAGCGTTAGCGGAGCAAAAACAGACGCCCACTTGAAGGGAAACCTTGCCTATGCCAACCTAAAAGGCTTGGACTTGATGGACAAACACTATATCGTGGGCACGCAAGCCAACATTGCTTTCCGTTCCGAACGAGCCAACCATTACACCTTAGAAGGTTATCTGGGCAACTTGAAACTGAACGAACAGCGTGGCGAGAAAGACATTTCGCTCTTCGATGGCGACCTGAACATTCACGCAAATATGGCAGGCAAACGACTGAACGGCAGTGCCAACGGACTCATACGCCATACCGACATCTATCAACTGGGCTTAGTGGACAAGCCTTTCGCATCGAATTTTGCATTAAATATGGAGTTCGACACCGATATGGCAGACCAATTGAAGGTTCGAGGGATGCTCGGCAACTTGCAAGTGCAGACTGCTGACGAACGATTTACGCCTGGCGACGTAACCATTGACGTGCTTAGCCGTACCGATACCACCCACGCCGTGATAGAAGGGGGCGACTTTGTGCTGAACACAGATTGGCGTGGCAGCTATCAACACGTGCTGAAGGCAGGACAAAACATTGCTACCAATCTGAACAAACAGATTGAAAACAAGCACATCGACCAAATGGCAATACAAGCATTGCTGCCTGTTGGACGACTTAAACTCGTAAGCGGAGAGGGCAACCTCTTCAGTAAGTTGCTGGCACAGCAGGGCTACGTCTTCAAAACAGCCGAAATCGACCTCACGTCATCGCCTGCAAAGGGACTCAACGGCAACATTTTTGTCGATTCGCTTGCCTACAACGACTTGCGTGTCGATACGCTCATAATGGACTTGAACACTAACCAAACAGGCTTGAACTACTCCTTGCAGATTCTAAACAAGGCGGACAACAACTATCCTTACAAGGGTCTTGTGTACGGTTCGCTCTTTGAACGAGGTATGGACACATCGCTCGCCGTTACCGATATGAACGACAAGATAGCCCTTGCCCTATCGGCACAGGCTGAAATGAAAGGACAAGGCATCAATCTTTCGCTGACTTCTGCAAAGGTAATCCTCGGTTATAAGAACTTCAACGTAAACAAAGACAACTATCTATACATAGGCCGCAACCGACGATTATCGGCAGAAATGCAGCTGCTTGCCGACGACGGAGCAGGTCTGCACCTATACACCGAAGACTCCGACTCTACTGCATTGCAGAACTTTACCGTATCGGTGAACAAGTTCGAGCTTAGCCAGTTGATGAAAGTTCTGCCGTTTGCACCGAATCTATCGGGCGAATTGAACGGCGACTACCACGTTGTGCAGACTGCAACCGACCTTACCATATCGAGCGATATGGGCATCAAGAATATGGTGTACGAGCTAAACAGCATGGGCAACGTGGGCGCAGAGTTCGTCTATATACCAAAGGGCAACGGCACACATTATATAGATGCCATACTCTCGAAAGACGAAATGGAAATCGGAAAGCTCTCGGGAACATACGACAGCAGGGGCAAAGGCAGTCTTGACGCAGAGTTCACGATGGATAAGTTCCCACTGAACTACATCAACGGATTCGTTCCCGACCGCATCGTAGGCTTGCGAGGAACGGGCGAAGGTACGCTCACCATGCAGGGACCGCTCAACAAACTCAATGTAAATGGCGAGGTTTATCTCGATTCATCCTACGTTTTCAGCGAGCCATACGGCATTGAAATGCGCTTTGCCAACGACCCTGTGCTGATTAAGGACAGCAGGGTGGAATTTGAAAACTTCGAGGTTTTCGCCAACAACAATGCACCGCTGAACATCATGGGCTACTTGGACTTCTCGGATTTCGACCGTATGTCCACCAATTTACGTATGCGAGCACGCAACTTCCAAATAATCAGTGCAAAGGAAAACCTACGCTCCGAAGTGTACGGAAAGGCGTTTGTAGACTTCGACGGAAGTATGAAGGGACTCCTTTCGTCGCTCCGCTTAGAAGGAAAGATGGACGTATTGGGCAGCACAGACTTAACTTACGTGATGCGCGATGCACAGCTTGCCACCGACAACGAGTTGGAAAACCTCGTTACATTCACCAATCTAAACGATTCAACCGTAGATGTGGTGAAGCGTCCAGACATTCAAGGCTTCAGCATGAAGCTTGGTATAGGCATCGATGACCAAGCCCACATTGTATGCGCACTGAACCCTGAGCGGTCGAACTATATAGACCTTATCGGTGGAGGTTCGCTCACAATGCAGTACGACCCTACGAATGGCACACGCTTAAGAGGACGTTATACGATGAACAGCGGACAGATGAAGTACTCGCTGCCTATCATTCCGCTCCGCACTTTCCAAATACACGAGGGCAGCTACATTATGTTTACAGGCAATCCTGCCGAGCCTATACTGAGCATTACAGCCACCGAACGAGTGCGCACCAATGTGTCTGACGGCTCAGGAAATGGCAGACTGGTAGACTTCGATGCTGGTGTGCGCCTGACAAAGAAATTCCCCAACCCTGGCATAGAGTTCATTATACAAGCACCGGAAGACCAAGAAATGCAGGGCAAGCTGAACACCAAGGGTGTGGGAGAACGCTCGAAACTCGCCGTTACCATGCTTGCTTCAGGTATGTATCTCGATGGCAGCAACAGCGCAACAGCGAATACAGCCATGAACGGTGCCCTGATGGGCTTCTTGCAGAACCAAGTGAACGCCATTACGGGCCGTGCCTTGAACTCTATGGGCGTAAACATTACAGCCAATATGGAGAGCACTTCCGATGCTTCGGGCAGTCTGCACACCGACTATACCTTCAAGTTCTCGAAGCGATTGTGGGACAACCGCCTCCGCATTATTATGGGTGGCCGTGTATCGACAGGCTCTCAGATGTCCGAACAGAACGGTGCGTTCTTCGATAACTTCTCGTTGGAATACCGCTTGAACCAAAAAGAAACGCAGTATCTTAAGCTTTACTACGAGCGAGAGGCTTACGACTGGCTCGAAGGCAACCAAGGCGAGTTCGGTGCAGGTTTCATGTGGCGACGCAAGCTGCAACATTTCAAAGACATCTTCCGCTTCAAAAGCAACAAGGAACAGCCACAAGAACGCGACAGCTTAATAAAATTTGCAAATGAAAAGAAACAATAGACATATCTTCCACGGCAGTTTTGCAAAGTATGGCAACCTATTTTGCGCTGCGTTCGCCTTGCTGCTGATGCTCACGGCGTTGGCAGCGTGCAGCACAACCAGTGCCTTGCCCGACGGCGAACAGCTCTATACGGGCATGAAGTCTACGGAATACACCAACTACAAGCAAAATGCGCACTTCAACGCTGTACGCGAAGAACTCGACATCGTGCTTGCCACGAAGCCAAACGGCTCGCTTTTCGGCAGTCCGTCGCTTAAATCGCCATTCCCTGTGGGCTTGTGGCTATGGAATGCCTTCTCGCCCGACACCACCAAGTTCGGCAAGTGGATAACAAAAACCTTTGGTTCGCGCCCTATCACCCTATCTACCGTGTCGCCCGACCTGCACGCTGCGGTGGGCGAAAACCTGTTGGACAAGCGCGGATACTTCAATGGAAAAATCACACACCAGCTTGTACCACAGCCGAATAAGAAGAAAATAAAACTGAAGTACACCGTGAACATGGGGCATTTGTGGACGATTGACAGTCTGCAATACGTGAACTTCCCACCCGCAGCCGACAGTTTGATAATGGCTGCCCGACCCAATGCCGTCATCAAGAGCGGCGCACCCTTCGACGTAGCCACGCTTGAGCAGGAACGCCAACGCATTACGAACCTCTTTCGCAACAACGGCTACTATTATTACAAGAACAACTATGCCAGCTATCTCGCCGATACGACCTCTGTTCGTGGCAAGGTGGTAACACGCCTGCAGCTTGCCGATTCCGTCAGCGAGGCGGATTTGCGCAGATGGCGCATCGGCGACATCACCGTAAACCTTCAGAAAACTTTCCTCGAAGAACTGCACAACCAACGTCAAAAGCAAGACTTCACGGTCAATTTCAACAGAAGTCGCTCGCCATTACGTTCACGCGTAATAGCCAATAATTTGCAGTTCCGCCGTGGCGACCTCTACCAACAGAACAAGCACACCGAGACAATGGAACGCTTCAACGCTACTGGACTGTTCTCATCGTCGAGCATTTCGTTCAAGCCACACGACGAAACAGACACTTGCAGCACCCTCGACGTTACGCTCGACTTCCTTTTCGACCGCCCCTACGACTTCTACGTGGAAGCCTACGGACGAGGCAAAACCTCTGGAAAATACGGCCCCGAAGTTGTTGTCGGTTTCACGAAGCGAAACGCTTTCCGTGGTGCCGAGGTGCTGAACCTACGGGCGCACGGTGCTTACGAATGGGCAACGAAACGCAGCGACGACGCCACCTCAAAAGGAAGCATAAACGACTACCAGTATGGAGCAGAGGCAAGCCTGCAATTCCCACGCTTCCTCAATCCGTTCAAAACACCACAACGCATTCTCCGCGAACGGTTGCGACGACGCGAAGCGGCTGCTTTGGCAGCAGGAAGACCCTTAACGCTGAAGCCACATAAAACCTATTTCGAATCGCCAACGACAACTTTGAGCGCATCGGTAAACATTATCAAACGTGCACAATACTTCAAACGCCACGTGGTAGCAGGCGAACTCACTTACAGTTGGTCGCCAAACGAGAGCAATTCCTTCATTTTCAAACCCCTGTCGCTCACCTACGAGTATATGCACAGCGTTACAAACCGTTTCAAGGAACTCATCGATAGCGTGCCATACCTCGAAGTTTCGATGGCAGACCAGTTCATTCCGAAGTCGGTATTTCAGTACACATACCAAAGTCCAAAGGGTTATGCCAACCCCATACGCTGGTGGTCTACCGTCAGCGAAGCCTCCAACCTACTCGCTTTGGGCTATATGGTAGGCGGAGAGAAGTGGAGCAAGCAGGGCAAGACAATGTTCAAGAACCCATTTGCACAGTTCGTGAAACTCGAAACCAACTTCACCAAACTCTGGGCACTGTCTTCCAAGTCGTCCATAGCTGCTCACGTAAATGCAGGTGTAATATGGGCGTATGGCAACAGTAGCATTGCGCCCTACTCTGAACAGTTCTTTGTGGGCGGTGCGAACAGCATCAGAGCCTTCAACGTGCGTGAAATAGGTCCCGGAACCTATCGTTCGGCAATGCGAACACGCTCGTATGTGGAGCAAACAGGCGAAGTGAAGTTCCAGGCAAACTTAGAATACCGCCCCCACCTCGTAGGAAACCTCTACGGTGCCCTCTTCCTCGACGCTGGCAACGTGTGGACATTGAACAACGACGACAGCCGACCGGGTTCGCAATTCAAGTTTGGCAACTTCTTCAAAGAGTTGGCTTTCGGCACTGGTCTTGGCATACGCTACGACATCGGCTTCTTTATGCTCCGCTTGGATTGGGGCGTAGGTCTGCACGTACCTTACGAAACAGGGCGAAACAGACTCTACAACATTCGCCATTTCCGCGATGCACAAGCCTTGCACCTCGGCATCGGACTACCTTTCTAAACCACAAAACGAACTTCGGAGCGCAATCCATTACGTGCTTAACACCCACCATAACAAGTCGGTAGGTATAGGAAGAAGTCTTTATACCGACTCGCCCACAAGCACAACTTCATACTTGCTGCACCCCTTTTCGATGCCCCGAAGTTTACGAAGTATATTTACAGAAAATCGAGTGTTTTACTTTGGTTTTTCAAAAGCGGCTCTTTTGCGATGCAAAAGTTTAT